>Ga0153987_1000254_pt1 | contig 18902 bp, 22 predicted proteins | sample TSNC071MetaG_FD_102279 | JGI IMG/M metagenome (GOLD analysis project Ga0153987, IMG submission 102279) | Attine ant fungus gardens microbial communities from North Carolina, USA - TSNC071 MetaG | ecosystem: Host-associated > Fungi > Mycelium > Unclassified | place: USA: North Carolina, William B...
AAGTGCTATTGTGCTTTGATTAGTGTTGATAAGTCAGTTTCTGTGGAATTTGGTGTACCAGATCTGAAGGCAAGCTATAGCATCTGCTGATGTCATAGTTGGGTCATAAAGTGGTGTGGTTGCAGAGCTCCAGAATTCAGATAAAGATGATATAATAATATCTTAAAAGTCTTTATCATTGATCTTAGAACCCAATGCTCTGGCATCCAACTATTTGGTGCACATGTTGATAATAAAGTCCATGAAGTCAGTATGGTCTGTGTAAGATGTATTTTTCAATATTTGTTTTGTATTCAACTGTACCATGTTATATGCTTTTTTATAGGTGTTAATATATGAGGTCCAGGCCTCAGCAGCTGTACCATCAATATTGATTCCTAGTCCAGCTGGATTCCTGGTATTGAGCATAAGTAAGTCAAGTGTCTAGACATCACATATTTTTTATTCCTTGAGAGATGATGTTTTAGAGCCCTATAGTATTTTTAGAGGAGGTATTGTTGTAGTTGGAGTAGAGGGGCATATGATAGATCTATCTAAGTATCCAAAGGCTCCTTTTGCCATAGTTATTACATAAGTGAGTCTTTTCCATGAAGACCAGTTTGTACTGTCAAATTTGTCTGTCTCAGAGAAGGTTGTTGTAATTAATGACATATTGGTGTATGGTGTTTAATGAGTGTAGGGCCCATAACCTAAAGAATAAAGTATCTTAGATGTCACCCAGATAGTAGATGACTGTATATTTTGTTACCTAAAGAATAGATGTACAAAGTGACTAAGAGCTTGATAATCAACTAGGATAAAGGATAACATACCTCAGACATCACCCAGATAGTAGATAACTGAGGGGAACAGTTGCAACAGTCATCTGTATAAGTATGCAAAGCATGCAAGGATTGGAGTCATAGAGCTAAGGGTTAGACTGTCTCAGACTAATATTGTCTTACATCAATATTGATAGGCCCTTATGACAAATTGGACCCTATCTCTGTTACTAGACTACTTCATCAGCAACACATAAGCTGAAGTCAAGGTTTGTTACCTTTGTCTACTCTAAGTAACTCCATTGCCTCCATGATCAATACCTAAGACTTAGTATAATCCATATTCATCTCCTTTAGTAGTGTATTTATCATCATTTTGTTTCTCCAGACAAATCAACTCTGGAGTCTAGAGATATATTTATTATTATTATTTTACTTTCTATGCTACTCTGTTCACTCCATTTCTCTCCTATGTAACACATTATCTGTACAGTACCTGTTCTATGGGGCCTATAACCTGTTTAAAGAGAACTATTGAGCATTGTGTAGTAGTTTAATATACTGGTTGACTCACCTGTTAAGATCTCAAGTGAAGACACAGTATGTGTAGATAGAAAAGTGACTGAAGAGATACATTGTCACAAAGAAACCATTATACACTACATGGTATGTAGTGCTGATAGTAATGATACAAACATAGCCTCAAAATATATTGCATGCATAATAGTGATGAATATTTGTCACCCTGTGACAGAGAATCAAGGCACAGCACATAAGCTAAGGCCAAGGTTGTTTTATTTACTCTTTTCTATTGTTACCTGTTACCATCTAGATAAGCTTTGGATAATAATTGCAGTGCTTATTCTCCTTATTTAGCAGAAATTTAATTAGAAATGAAGGAGGAAAAGATGACCCAATGAAACCCAAAAGTTTGGAATATTCTTTGTTATCTGTCTCAATATTGTCCTCAGTATAAGAATATAGTCTCATCAGGTATATTCTACTCTTAATCAAAGACATAAGTATAATCAAGGATAAACTTTTGTTACTCTTATTCTATCCTTACTCTTACCTCTGCCAGGTATACACTATCCCCCTAGTTAACCCTATATACAACACAAAGTAACAAAGTAGATCATAATACAGTTGCTCTTGTAGGATATCATCAAATTTTCTATGAGTAGAGTTTTTATTTGGAGGTGCATGACAGTCCTTTTAAAGTATAGGAATAAGCAATTGGTTTTTGTTTGGTTTCAAGGTGCTATCTAGTTTTGTGTAGTGCTGAAATTACCTTCAGTCCCCTGGATTTTTGGGTGATCTGCAATATTTGCTTGTGTCTCATATACTGTGATAACAGGATTGTTCTTCCTCTAGAGCACTGTCAGCTCACTCTGGGTAATCAGTGAGGTTGAACGTACCTCTGTCCAATGTCCAAAAAATCCCAAGTAGTAAATTCGAATGGTCTCTGCTCCACGACCCTCAGGGAAGAATAGAGTAAGAGAGGAAATATTAGAGAATTTCACAGTTCTTCGACAGCATATTTGATGGTATTCCTTTGGTGAATCTGCCAGTTGACTTACTTTACTGTATATTCTCCAATTTCATTTCCCTCGGCCAATTCAAGTTCCTGAGTCGGCTTTTTATGCTCAATGTCATTAAAATCTATGTCTTCGTTGGCGAACTAATTAACATCTGAGAATAGTTGCGAGGAGTGCCTGGTTGAGACATACATACAAGATGCACCTTCTTAGGTGTTTGGTCACCCGGACCCGCTTTCAATAGCACAGAACGCAGCCTGACGGAGCCCGTGAAAGGTACTTTTATGATCCTATAGTCAAATATCAGTCTTCCATGTACATTCTCAAAGGGATTGCAAGACCCACATCTGATCATCGGTATCTGACTCTAGGAACTGGCAATACATAAACAACTTTGGATATCTGGAAACGAAAGCATGTCTGTGCACCTGGATTTCATCTAGGCGCTTGTCCCAAGGCTTTATGATAACTTCGCCAGGTTGAATCGCATTCAAAGCTACAACATTGGAACGGTCGATGCGGGCGTAAAGACTGTCTTGAGGACCGAGATCTGTGGCATCGTGGTCGTGGTCATGGTCGTGGTCATGGCTTTCGCCGTGGCAATGAGAATGGTGTTCCATTCGATACAAGAGTGGTCGGATCACTCCGTTTTGTTTGGATTGTCTTTCTTGACTGCTGTCTATCACCAGCTCGCTCATTCAAGGTGCGTTGACTCTTATATCTGCAGTCCATCCAGGATGTTTTTTCCGTAATTTGCGTTCGATCACACCTTCCTGCGAAGGGGCCACCCGCCAGTGCGTCCTGGGACTGGTGGAATGAGACAACAGAATTCCCTGATTCCTTCAACTTGCTCTTGTTGTATGTTCATGATTTGAATGCTGATTATATACCCAGCTTGCAGATTTTCTAGATAGGGAGGGACGGTAATTGCGGCGCACATATGTACTCGTACAATAATTCTAGTATCAATTTATTTTTCGACTTTGTCCTATTCCATGTCAGAACAGGCCCCAGAGCAGACTCCAGAGCCTCAGCCTCAGCCTAGACCTCATATTGAGTCCATACAACGACACGAATTGCCTCCTACCCAACCATATCAGTCTCCACCATCTGTTGTTTTGTTTAAGATTTTCAAGCCCACGGATACAGTAACTAGATTACTCGGTGAGTCGTTATGGAACTTGACACACTGCTTGGCCAACAGCATGGTAATGTGCAGCGCCGTTGCCCGACGAATACTTCGAACCAACCGCAGCCGACCTTAGAGATGCGCAGACCACACTGATTGCTCGCTCGCGTGCTCTGACCGAAGCCCCACTGCAGCTCAGAACGACCAGAGATGCTATTGAAAAGGCAAAGCGAGATCGGTGGCCCTTCGTATGTCTCTTTTGACTCTGGACATACCCATCCTCACCCGTTGCTCAGACCAGGATTCGTGTCAGATTTGCCGATCGCACTCAGCTGGAACGAGTGTTTCCTTCCACTGACAGGATTAAGTCTGTATATGTATTCGTACGGGAACTGCTGCGGGACGATGTGAAGCCAATCAAGTTCATACTATGTATGTCCCTGTCCATTGTCTATTTCCATCATGTTAATGCTCTATCACAGATCAATCACCCCCTAAGCGAGATTTGAAGGTTTCTGACCCAGCAGTCAAAGGACTATCTCTTTCAGAACTCCAGCTTGCTCCTGCATCGGTGCTCCTATTACGTTTCGAGGATGATAGCCTCAATCGTATGTTTCCTGTATCTCAAAAAACATAACTGGACGATGGTTTCAGATGTGAATGTCACAGCTCCTCTCCTACCGCAAGTCCTCATCCAAGCTGTTGATTTACCAATACCATCAGAATCTAATCGACCTTACAGTCAAAGTTCTCCTGCGGATCAGCCATCTGGTGTTTCCAAAATATCATCCAGTAGTGAAAGGAAGCAACCCAAATGGTTTAAACTGGGAAGTGAGTAGACACAGTGATCTCAAGTTTTGACCTCATGTGTTTTTATAGAGAAATAGTAGCAAATATAATTAGTAGATCGGAAAGTTGGTGTCTATTTCCATTGACCATGCTCGTAATCCACCTATCACGTCCCAAACATTACCGTAAGGACGATGATGGCGCAGCGCATCGGCAGCAATTTGTGAATCGTTCCCCAAACGGCACAGAACATAGATTGGAAGATTTTCATCATTAGGCAGGTATGCCTCAGGTTTCGCAACCAATTCATGAAGAGGGACGCCTAAAGATGATCAGCAAGATGTCACCGACATGACATCTACACTCACTTTTGCTTGATTCAAGTCGACATATTCTAAATTCAGTCAATGGACGAACGTCAATGAGGTTGACGGTTTTACCCTCGTCTAGGATTGCTTTCAGGTCCTGGATCTCTGTTGCAGTCGCGAACGGTTTCATTGACCTGAGAAAAGTCTCACCCTGACCGTTATCCGTCGCCCAGCTTGTCCATGGAGTAGACCTTTCCGTATCCAGTCAGGTCTTGGTCCTCCACAGGTCTGAATGTAGTCTGTTTCTGTTACTGATTTCAGGTCAAAATCTTGATTCCCGCACGCAATACAATCCTTCTTGCGGGAACGAAGTTTGACAGAACGAAAGGGCGGAGAACTTAGAGCAGAAAAGAGGAGCATCGATGGATTCGTCTCTGATGTTGGTGTAAGTAACGAATGGCAGTGAATCTTTAAGACTTAGTATCACCTTGAAGACCCGTTATGAGTTTGATTGTCTCCAGTGCTTGAAGATTTCCGATTATACCTGTCACTGCGCCTAGAATACCTGTTTCCTCACAGGTCCCAACGACCTCTGGAGCTGGAGGCTTAGGAAATAGACATCGATAGCATGGTCCATCAGGCCCCAAATTGTAGACGACCAGCTGCCCTTCATATTTCTGAGCAGCCCCACTGACCAGAGGCTTCCGCAGGACGACGGCTACGTCGGATAGAAGATAACGAGTGGGAGCGTTGTCCGTGCAGTCCAGCAATATATCATAGTGACCGAGGATGTCCAAAGCATTCCGTGATGTCAAGCGGCTCCTGATGATGTCCACTTTGATTGATGAGTTGATCCTGATGGTATGTGAAGTGGCAGAAGACACCTGGGAGCATGATGATCACCTTTTGATGCTTTGAGCTGCAGATTCAGCCTTGTATAAACCGAGTGATGTTTCTGCGTGGAGTATTTGTCGTTGTAGGTTTGAAAGTTCGACTATGTCATCGTCAACTATGCCGATAGTTCCTGCAGGAATTTAGCTGAGGCCCGACGATGCTATTCATTATGATCCTGACCTACACCAGCTGCTGCAAGGTACTGGAGTACTGGGCAACCGAGCCCACCAGCCCCGACAACGACAGCAGAGCTTTTGCCAAGCTTGACTTGACCTGTTCAAACTTATAGGAGTAAGCCAAGGCCAAGAGGGCCTCGAACGACTGACCAGCGAGTCCGAATCCGTCAAGTACCATCTGGCGTCCATAGCGCTGGTAGTCCAGAAGAGGGAGAGGGAGTGAAGTCATGGATCAGATGAGCGCCTGAAGAAAAGAGGAAGCTGTTAGCTAAGTTAACCAGTATCCTTATGCCCACTGATCAACAAGCCAAAGAGGAGAGAGGCTCGTCGGTCTACACAAGTATTCAACAATCAAATGCTTGCTTCGCCTCTCACCCTGATGTTGTTCAGGTACCAGCAAATCACCCAGTTCTCTCTGGCCAAATATTTCTGGTCGTGGAAAATGGTCTGTCTCCTCTTTCAAGTTCGGTTTTGGAGCGGAATGTCTTCGCGATGGAGACCCCGACACTTTCTGGCAGTGCGCTCTCTAAATTTTTGTTGAAGATGCAGTAAATCGCCTTACCATCCAGTACCCTAGCTCAGACGGTCCTCAGCCTCATTTCATCACTGTCGAATTTCCTCGCAAAGTCGCAATTCAGGCAAGTTGGGCAGCCTTTCGGTGTTTCAACTTCCAGCATGACTCTGGGCGCACAGAAACTCAGCATCTTATTGAACTATCCCCTGGACGATTCGTACACCCCAACGACCTTGGCTGTACGTGCTGGGACCGGATTGAGTGACCTCCAAGAGGTCAGAGTCATCAGTCTCGAAAAACCAGACGGATGGATTACTTTTGATCTATCTGGTGAACCTCAGGGAGACAGTGATGGTTTGTATGTTGGATCTTGGTCTTTTTCTTTCTCTCAAAAAAATTCTGATCCCTTATCAGAGCTCCTGTGTATGCATTTGTCCTCCAAGTGATTATCTTGGCCAATCACATGAACGGCAAAGATACTCATGTCCGAGGTTTGCGTGTGCTAGGTCCTATTGAGTTCAATCATTTCACTCTTTTTCTGTGATCACTTCTCATTATAAACAGGGATCAAACCTACGACGGGGACCCCTTCATCTTTGAGTCTCCGTCGTACAGACTATACGAGGTCATTCGATGAAGCTTGCCTCCCCAGGTGAATCCTATGTATTGAATGAGACATATGATCACAGAAGATACATACAATCGCTCAGATAAAGTTCTATATTCCGGGAATTAGCATTTGGTTACAGGTCGGCTTGGATTCACAGCTTTCTTCGTTGAACTTGAAGAGGTAGGAATCATGTAGGAACCATTCGATAAAGTCTCTAGTGAGACTACAGCATTAGACCAAGTTTGTATATACGTCAGAATGATCAACACATCATAGATATGAATATAGACACAAGAGACAAACGGATTCACGAAATCTACATCTAATGATTAAACAATTAAGAATGGTATCTGGATTGCGAATTAGGATAGGATTGTTGATTGAAGTCATTGGAGGAAAATGAGGATCCTGGCTTCATATTATGCTGGAATGAGAGGTCTTGCCTTGGCATCCCATTATTAGTATGCATAGTACCGTGATATGGTGTAGTGTACGCGGTGGCGGAATTTGATGTCCCAGCGTTCCGGACTGATTGTAATTGTTGGGCGGCCTGGAAAACATCCTTCTGAGAATCGTATAGCAAACTGGATACACGAAGAAACACTCACTGCCGATCTCTGATTACTTACGTGTGCACTCGAATGAATATCACTATAGGTTGTATGCTGTTGAGTTCGAAAGCGTTGGTCATATTCACCTTGATAGGACGGTTGCGACTGTGACTTGACGCTGGGGCTGAATCTTCCCTCCCGAGGCTGATAATGGCTAAATGCATTTACTGAAGGGAATTGAATATACTGGGTTGTAATGTAGGTTTGGCTGGCTGCTGCGGGGTATTGATCAGGTCTGTGAGTACGGATATCACTGTAAAGTCGGGTGTGAATTGGATCACTGCTATTGGCGGCATGATAAAGCGGCGATAGAATAGGAGCCTGAGTTGTTACCTCTGAAGTTCCATAGGCTTGGTTTGTTGTCAGGTTATGAGAAGGAGAAGATGGGTTCATGACTTGCGCCGAATGGTGGTTGTATTGGATGTCTTCGGAAGCGGAATCGACCCCTGCAAACATTCGAGATCGACACTGTTGGCAAATAAATTCGACAGAATCCCAATTTCGCTTCGAGTGACCAGCCCTCTCGTCAGCTGAGTCATGGCAAGCAATGTGTTGCCATTTGAAGCATTTCCCGCAGGACATCATCGGACTGCCGTCATCCTGGCTCATGCATTAATCAAGTGACTCACTTGCCAGACACGCAGCGCACCAAATTTAGTCCTCGTTTATCACATATTTCGCAGTCAAGTTCCCATTCATTTGTCTTGGCACAAACTTCCTGTACAATATCACTGGTTGAAGGCTCGGCTTGATGTTGGAAAAGGTGAGGTTGACTGGCGTTCTGAGGCTTCTGCGAGGAGTCCTTGGCAGTGGGCAACGGTTCTTCCTCGTTACTCGATTCTTCTTCTTGCCTGGATCAAAGTTAGTCTTGCCAAACGACATTGTCAAGGTGCTATTCACTCTTGTTCTGCTTGTCTGCGTGATTCGCGAGTTTCTCGCTCCTTTCTCCGTTGTTCACGAGCTTGCTCGCGCCGCAGCCGTTCCTCTTCTTCACGCTGGCGACGAGCCTCCAATCTCCTCGCACGGCCCATTTTTTCTTCCTCCTCTGCTTTCCGTACCTGTATAAGACGAGCCTCTTCTCGTTCGCTCTCTTTGATGGCAAGACGAGATGACCTCTTGCGGTGTACGAATGCGTCTTCCATGCGTTTCTTCCTTTCCACTTCCTGTAGAGACTAAATGAGGGAACAACGGATATTTGAATGTCCAAGCTCACTCTCATAGCTTCAGTTATTCTGGGAATTATTTCATTCGTGAGGCGCTTATATAGAGCTTTTTCCGAGTAATGCGTAGCTTGTTCAAACTGTTCCGCTACATGCTCCCACTCCGCAAGTGTGACACAAATCTAAGTCAAGAGTATTGGGAAACCAAACCTACCGAGCCCGAAAGAAGCTTACTGTCTCCCATTCAAGAAAGATCTCAGTCAAATTTTCGGCCTTTTCTTTTTGAATGAATATCTCAGCTTGATCTTGGCCCTGATTTTTTGTTTGAGCGTCTAGATCATTAGATTCATCGGAAAGCTCGGTCAACTCGCTGACACTATCATCCCTGGCACCATTTGTTATATTCCTTGCCGGAGAACCTTTTCTTTCATCCCCGCCTTGTTCATGATTGATCTCTGGTGTTTCGTTCATCCATTCGGCCGGGACGCACTGCCATTCATTTTGTGCTCCTCGCAAACGAGCACTGACACGTGTACCCTGTGGTCGAGCTAGCAGTTTTGTATTGCCTTCTGTAAATCTGGCCACCTGTCTTGTGCTGCGTGTCTGTTTTGACAATGTCGCAAGTTCTTTGGCCTGTGCGTCAAGTTTGATTTTAGCTTGTAATTTAGCCGTTCGACCTGATCCGGTCCTTTGTGACAAATATTTTTCTTGCGCTGCGCTCGCATCAGCACGTCGCTTCTTGGAAGACTTTCGCTTGTGCTGTTCCGTTGGTGGAGTTTTCCAATCCTCAGCAGGTCTTTTGCGTTTCAAACTCTTTGCGGGCTTGGGCGATATCCTTTGTATCCAGAGACGATCCTCTGATACCGACTATGAGTCGAACTCTCACCCACGATTCCCAGTGACATACCACCGATTAGCCAGTAGGCATTTTTTTTGCTGTCATAGCCGATTGGTTCATGACGCTTGATGAAATAATCAGTGACAAAGGCGACAGAGGAGATCAATTCACGATACCCAAGTAGCAAGCTCATCGTCACTTCTCATTAACGTTCTCAGGCGAGTGGGATTCTGGAATTGCCACTCCGTGACTAAATGCATAGACTCGAGTTTCGCGAGGACTGGAAGATCGAACCAATCAATAGGAACATGCTTCTCTTCATCAGGTTCTTGGGTGGGAGCACGCGAAACTCCGGAAGTTGGTACTGGAGGGAGTTGAAACTCCTCGGACGTATGGTTGGCAGATGCTTCAGAGGGGACCTTAGTGAGTGGTAAGCTCTTATGATAATGACACGAGTGCAGGAGGAACTTGCCTCCTCTATATGACGTTGACTGTCATAATTCTCTGGAGATTGTTCTTTCGGTTCTGTTTTCGGTGCCTTTGAAGGCTCTGAACCCAGAGGATTGGAAAAAGGATCTCGTTTCAGATACTGCTTACGGAGGGCGGATTGCCAATTGTCGATGCTGGACCAGATCGTTGATGGGGTGGACGAGAAAAAATGGCAGCTACATACGATATTTTTCTGTCATAAGTGAGTGCGTGAAGCAACCTCTGCATGACGAAAGAAACTGTGTGTTTGGAGCCAGACACGAGATCGGACTCGATGTCCTACGATGGGTGAGCCGAGGGCGAGGTAAGAAGAACAAGAGCGTCCGTACATTTGGGGTAACGTCATGCATATTGAGCATGGGAGAAAAAGTAGTGAGAAACTGAGAAAAAGCGGCCCATTTCCAATGAGTGCGGAGGAGGAACTCGTTCTGTGAAGGCTGGTTGTAGACCGAGTTTGCAAGCGATGCACGGGCTCGGCGAGGCATCGGGGCCGGGCTGCACGTCGCAATTCACGTCTCGCTAAGACGGTCTGTGTCGGCAGCAAGTGGTCTGCAATACTCTGTTCTGGCCGTTCAACCAACTGTGCTGCTATGTTTTGCAGAAGCTGATGTAACATCCGTTATGTAATCAAATCCACAAATATTCCTCTCCCACAAACCTTCCCAGCGCCCCGAGCATTGAATCTGTGCATTCATGTCCGACTCCTGCCAGCAACATCCATTTCTTCACACCATTCGGCCCTACTTCCAGCCTTTCCACAAAGTCCCGACTCATCTCCCACGGCACAAGTTTGTCATCGGCGCCTGACATCACCAATATCTTTTTACCCAAGAATGCGTTTGTTGCGTCAACCTGGTCATACGGTGTCGCCACAGGATCGTTGCGCGCCACCATCTCAACAAGTCCAGCCGGGAAGAAGGGGGGTTCCCGAGGAACAGAGTATTTAATGGCTCTTGCTTGCATCAATTTCAGATAATCAGGACATGCGATGATGGGAATACCAAGCTTGACGCGTTCATCTTCTTCAGTAGTTAGTTGCTTGGAACTCAGCTGGATGTACTCTTACCATGCGCGAGGGTCAGCCAGGTGGAATGCCCTCCGAGACTTTTGCCCGCAACTCCCCAGACATGTACACTGCGGTTGTTCATTGGGAACAGGTATGCAGGCAGAAAATCAATCAAGAACGAGACGTCCGCGGCTGTCCCGCCTTCCAGTTGGTGGGACTCCATAAGCTACAAAAGAGTGGCATCGAAAGAAAACATTGCTCACACTGGATTGCGTACATATCCAGCCTGGTCATTTTCTTCATCAGTGTACACAGAAACAATGTAAGGCTCTTACGCATGTCGCTCGTTTCTGGACTCGGGTTTCTTGGACCAACCGTCATTTGCTTTTTTGTCTACAAGTCGTGAACCATGGTTTCGATGATCCTAGCACAATTTGAGCGCAGACTATGACCGTCTGGGGTTGCATACAAAAGTGATGATCATGAGGTCATGCCCATCGTCCAATCCTTGTGGAGGTCGAGATTCTCTCAGAATTGTCTCCACGGGCCCTTCAATGGCTGATGCTGACCCACGGCGGCCGTGTAAGAAGAATAACCCTACAATTGGCCGAGGAGAGTCGGCGAGACATGCCAAACTAAAGACATTGACAGTCAGGCCTGCTACTGAAATCTGATACGAGTGGACCATGTTTAGGAAGGAAAGGCAGTCGGTCACTCCATGACTGAGGAATTGTTATCTAGCGGCACTAAAATGGTCTAAAATAGGGGGAGCCAACTTGGCACAATTAATTACCACCGACCGCCACCACGACTACCTTGATCGTAACCTCCTGAGTGGTATCTCCCTCCGTATCCTCCTCCAGCTCCATACCGACTATTGCCACCATTTCGACCACGGTTTCCTCCTCCACCGTACCGGCCTATAAGCAAAATCAGAAAACCATTGACCTGAATCGGCATCCATACGTACCTCGACCATTACCTCCTCCTCCACTGAAAGCTGCCATCTCCTCAAGTTGTGGGGGAACAACAGCCTTGGCTTCGCGGAGGATATTAATTAACTCTCGGGATGCTTTTGCATTCTCGGTGGTGAAATATGTGAATGAGGTCCCTTTCATACCGGCACGCTAGTCGTACGCCAGCGTCAGTGCCTGTGAAGGAACACCAAAATAAGATCCTTTACCCCAGTTCGACCGATCCGATGTATGTAGTCTTCACAATTATTAGGAAAATCATAATTCTGCACAAAAAATGAGGGCAAATTGAAGAAAAATAACTTGGACCTACGATAACATAACCTACATCCTTCACGTCTGCGGATGGGAGCGGCCAAAGTTAAAAATAAAAAATCAATAAAGGTCCGTAGGGAGAACAAGCGCTTCGAGTCTCTGATGAGCACATCCAAAGAGTTGCCAGCAAAGAGGGGGCATGGTGTCAAACGTGGAAACAAACAACACTTGTTTACACATTTACAATATTGCCATGTCTTCACCAAGTCCAGGTAGAAATCGGGATACTCGAGCTACTACCGTACCGTAACACGACCAAGCACACTTGACTCGTAACGTTCCTGATGATAAAGCCAGAACGGGAAACAAGTGGGCCCAAAAGGTCAGCATTGGATCGGATTCTGTAAACACCTCGAGTGCGATTTCTGTCCTAGAAAAACCTGGGAACCTCGGGATGATCTGGTGAGTTTAAGTATGAACCCGCACCGCCTTCTTCGTGGCGTGATAGGTTTCTCAGAATACCCCAGAGACCGGACTTGATCGCGACTATGGTGCGCGAAAAAACAACATGCCCACTTATAATGGTCTTATCACTCAGATGAAAGGATCACCTAGCCGCAGCGCTTGCTGAAAACTGAACATACGTACCGAGACCGCGAGACGCAACGTCTGTAGCGATCAAAATTGGAGATCGACCAGCTTTGAATTCTCCTAGTACCCAGTCACGTTCACGTCTAGGCAAAAGTTTGAGTCTCCGCTCTCAGGGGCAACGTCCTACAAGAACGTACTGTTCCTTGTCACCGTGGATGGCCAAGGCGGGCCAGCCATCTGTGCGTAGATACTTGGTAAGGTCATCGGCAATCCTTTTTGTCCCAACGAAGATGAGGACTTTGGCGTTCTCAGAACTTATTTGATCCAGGTGTTTTATGAGCTTTGTTCGTTTTTCAAAGTCGCTGCAGACTTCAACAATTTGTTGAATATTATGGTTGGCGGTTAGGTCCATAGAACCAATGTTGACTTGGATAGAGTCTTTTAAAAAGTCCTAATTTTTTTTGTCAGGTGGTAGCGGCTTTGGGGGCTCGAGAACGTACATTTGCCAGTTTTTGGACATCCTTAGGCCACGTGGCACTGAACATAAGAGTTTGGCGGTCTGGCCGAATCTGCCCAACAATTTTACGTATTTGAGGCTCAAAACCCATGTCGAGCATTCGGTCAGCTTCATCAAGAACAAGATAGGTAACACGCTTGAGATTGGTCTTGCCACTCTCAATCATGTCAATTAATCTTCCTGGTGTCGCGATAACAATTTCGACGCCACGTTGTAAGTCGCGGATTTGAGGACCTTTGGGAGCACCTCCGTAGATTGCAGTATTACGAATTTTTGAGTTGGACCTTTGATGAGCTTGTGAGACATAGTATACAAACATGAGGATTACGGCGCGCACCCAAATTTAGTACACTCTTGTTGAATTTGAACTGCAAGCTCACGCGTCGGTGCGAGGATAAGGGTAATGGGGCCATCGCCAGAAGAGAGTAAGGGTTGCCTGGACGAAGGTGTGAATTATTTATTTTTTTCGGATAAATGCGCAAGATGCCTACGCATTGATATGTAACATAGCCGGAAGAGCAAATGAAATCGTCTTCCCACTTCCTGTCTGAGCGATAGCAACAACATCACGGCCACTGAGAGCCATAGGCCAAGCTTGGCATTGGATTGGGGTGGGATTCGCAAAGCCTTGAGCGCGGATTGATGTCATTAGATACTGAGGAAATCCAGTTTCCTCAAAGCAGGTGACAGGTCGTGGCACATCATGACCCTGAACCTTGATCTCTTTGCTGCGTCGAAAATCTTCAATTTCCCGTTCTGAACGAGAGGAGACTCGTTTGTCTTCAACATAAAAATTCTTTTCAAACCTTTCCAAGCGGGTGTTAGCCCAATCAACCGCCCGGAGATTGCCCCCAAGTTCAGACATCCTGTCATCATTTCCCCATCCCCCACCATATCCTCCACCATATCCTCCGCTGCTGTTGTGATATCCACCACCGTAACTCTAGACGGAATGAGCAGCAAGGAGAGAAACAATCATCAAAAGACCTACCATGTTGTAAGGATAAAGTTGTAAAGAAGGGTTGTGATGATCGAGGTAATGAAAAGTGAGGAAGAGAGCGGAGTCAGAAAAAAGGTAACCTGTGCAGTACAATCAATACGGACAAATACAGGCATATTTATATTCATAGTCGGGAATACTTTATTCCTATTCCTAGAGAAATACTCTCTCCCGAGGGTATCACAGCGAAAAGCTAGACAACAAGCGGGTATCTGAGGTAGTACTAGACATCGATATGCTGCCGTGATGTCCCAGGTCTACAAGATGATGCAACGATTGCTGGACCTCTTCCGCGGTGGTGGATATCGTTCCCTCATCTGCCGTACGAGGTCTTCGAAAACATCGTTGACATGCCAATTTCGTTTTGCAGAGGTTTCGTAGAATGGATTGCCCCAGTGGTTAGCCAGAGATTGGATCGTACTCCTCTGTACTTCACGTTCATTCACAAGATCTAACTTCGTCCCAGCAACAACTATTGGGATAGACTACGCAAATGAGCTTAGCGTCGTACAATCATACAATGATTTTGGGCTCACCGTATCATTGCCTTTAATGCGAAAAATTTGTTTTCGCAGATAGTCAATTTCCTTCAGACTCGCTTCTTGCGTAAGGCTATAAAAGCAGTTCATATAAGTTGTCAGATAAATATCTTCAGATCACACCTAAATACGAGTATGAATCCACGTCCAGACTAACTTGTGCATTGGCGTCAGATGGGGAAGATAGCTCTTGCTTCACACCTTGATGTAGACCTCATGTAGCGACGTGAACTGTTCAGCGCCAGAGGTGTCAAGCAGTTCGAGCTGAATTACAAGTTTATGAGTGAGAAGTCTGCGCTCGAGCTACTATCATAACTCACCGAAGTCAGCTCTCCATCGACCATGAGGGGACGCCGGTATTCTTCTACGTCAGGCTAAGCCAAAGTCATTTGGATGCCAGGCCTAATACCTTCTATAGTTGGGTCATAATTGTCATGAAATTCGTCACGAATGAAGCGGACTGGAGAGAGAAGCTGAGATACACCCCTATCGGAAGACAGCCAGCCGACTTGCTTGTAAGGGCGGATTTGCCTACTCCTCCAGCTTCGACGCCATGAGACTGAGGACATCGATATAAGTACAATGAAGCCTACCTCCGAGAACAACAACATTGAATCGTTGCATAATATGCCAATCAATGAAGGGACGAGGAAGTGAAAAGACAGAAACATGCAGCGATGCCTGGCTTCCGATTAACGCCAGCCGTGAGATTAAATAAGTTGCTCTCTCACCATCAATCATGGTTCGCACAAGAGTTTTCATGGATTTTGCTGTCGCAGACGAACCGTATGGAAGGTATATACGCAGTTTGGCAGGGAAATCCATCTGAGATGTACTACTATAGAGTCATTTTTGAACTTTTCAATGATACAGCTCCGAAAACCTGTGAAAAGTATGTTTTCCACTCGGAATTGAATCCCACTGATCTCAATATTCAGCTTCCGTTCTCTCTGCACTGGCGAACGGGGCTTGTCCACCAATGGAAATGCTTTACATTACAAGGGTAGCATCATCCACCGTTCAATAAAAGATTTTATGATTCAGGGAGGAGGTGGGCCTTCTTCATCAACCATATGAGTAAATTTCTGAGAATTGTCAGATTTTTCCCATCGCAACGGCACTGGTGGCGAATCCATTTATGGTGGAACATTTTCAGATGAGGACCTGCAAAGATATCTTGATTCACCTGCGCTTCTTTGCATGGCCAACAAGGGTCCCAACACCAATGGTTCTCAGTTTTTCATCACACTCAGAAGCTGTCCTCACCTTAACGGTAAGTATAATGCTAGCATACTTGAAACAATGTGTGACCATCGACCATCAGGCAGACATGTTGTATTTGGCAAAGTCATCAGAGGCTTTGAGGATGTTGTTCAGCGACTTGCCGAAGTACCTGTGGACCAGAAGGATAAACCCACAAAACCGGTCCACATCATAAATTGTGGGGAATTAGAACTTAGGAAACGTAGAGACGCAGGTATGCTTATCATGAAAAAAGCGAAAGTGCTCATTTGTCTTTCCAAATACAGAACATCCTCCTCGCACCAGGAAATCGAAGAAACATCGTAGCCGTCGAGAGAATAGCTCAGAAAGTAGGTATGAAAAACAGGAAAAGCCCGAACGTGATGACAAAATCAAGACTGTTGATTCAAGACTACAACATTCAGAACAAAAGGAGACGGAAGAGGAATACGATGCCCGACTTCAGCGAGAAGAAGCAGAAAGACTTGAACAGGAAAGAATACGTACTCTCATTCGCATTCGAGGAACTCGTCAAGATTCAACGCAAGGCGTCGTGCGTTTCAAAGGAAAGTTAATTTGACATCTCATAAGTGTGATTTGTTAATATCATATCATTAGGCAGGGGTCGGATGAAATATGTTGATCCTGAGCACCACCGATTTTAGACTCAATTCTTAATCGTAGTTACAAACAACATAGATTGAGATCGCTACAATACATCGCCTCCGGCCTTGTCATCTTCTGGAACTTGAGTTTCATGATTGGTCTCAAGTACTTTGTTGGCGGTTACATTCGCAAAACTTAGAGAAGGCTTGACATTTGATGCTTTCAAAGATACTCGCGAAGGCAAGGCAACAGATGGCGTCGAGGTAGGCGAAGTTCCCGAACGATGTGAAGGGCGTTCAGATGCCGTACGAGAATTTGTCCTTGACATATTCAAACGATCTCGATCCTTTTCAACTCGTTCAGAAATCTCTTTTTCCTTTCCGGTGACGTCTACGGGTCTGTAGGATGTCAGCCTATCATCGTATGGAAGGAGGGAAGGTGTGGCACCTAGCCCCGCCAAAAGGATTTGAGCGAGATGACACCGTAGGGGCGGGTGCCATTTTCGGAGACGATAGAGGACTTGGGGAGGCTGAAGCATTATCTGAACGAGGTAGGAGCTCTAGTTTCCTGCGTCCCATTGGAGGTGTAGGTGGAGTCGAACCGCTTGCTGAATGTATTTCGAGATTGATACAATAGTCAGGGTTTAGAAAGTACACTCACGGGAGGGTCTTGTCCGGTTGCGCCAGTCACCCTCGTCTGCTAGGGAAGAAAACGTATCTGCCTTCGCCCGAAACTTGGCACCAGGCCTCTCCTCTGTCGATGACGGCTTGAACTTGGAACCTACTGACCACATTTCCTCTTTATCAGCAGTGCTCTCTCCATTTGAAAACCCAGATCCCTTCCGTTCAGGCATTTTTGCATCAGAAAGTTTTGTCATGCGTTGAGAACGCCAATCGTTCACAGAATCAGACACACTAGCCGTTTTTTCAGGAGTACCTTCGTATTTACGACGTAGTTGGTCACGAGCATTTGGAAGATCCGGGAGAGGGCCATCGCGTCGCCAAGGGATGTCAAATTTTGTATTGTCTTCAGACGGGCCCTGGCCAAAGGATCGTTCTTTCGCTATTAACAAACACAGCATCAAGGGGCTGACCCATCATAATTGGACAATGACGTACGAGGTTCTGCAACACTGACACGGATTGTCCGTCCAGCCAAATTCTTGCCAGCACACAGATGAGAGGATTATCTCAGGTGGACACAATGATGGCTCACTCGACCATTATTACTGAGACCTGCCTTAAGGCTTGAGGACCCCTGAAACTCAACGTACCCAAAGCCTTTCGGCTTGTCCTCTCGATCTTTAATTATTTTTACAGACTATGCATTAAATTCAGATGACAGTGAATCTCAAAATTGTGAACATGCCTTGACGTCTTGAAAAAAACCCTCTAGATCACTTTCTACCAGATCAAAGGCGAGATTCCCCACGAAGGCAGTATAGGGAGGCCGCGTTGGTAACGGAACATCTTCGTGAATTGGTGCAGCGCGGTCCGCTGAAAAATGTCGTAAGCGTACGATCTCACGAAGTTCTGAAAGGAAGCTCACGCTTGGAAGACAAGAAGTCATCTCGTCTCGAGGGATGCACCTCAGGGCCTTCTTTCAGTGCAGCTAATCAGGGCGAGATTAAGGTCAGATTTTGACAGCATAATAAACGATACTGACGAGCGCTGGGCAAATTATCCATCTCATCCGCCCACGATCCTGAAGCTACACGAACCATGTTTAGAATTATCGGACGTCTCGGCTGCTTTGTGACTTACCTGTATCTTGTAGGAACTCGCTGAGGGCCAATTTCTTTCCTCGTTTAGGTGCTGAAGAGACATCGATCATAAAATTAAGAGACTGGAAAGAGACAACACGCACGCATGTTCGACAATAATGACCACTTCTAGAGTGATATGAAGCTGATATGGAGAAACGATATTTTTCAGGATACTTTGATGAGTTGTATGCAAATGTTTCCTACTATCCTTAACATGTGACTGTATATGGACCTAATCAGGGCCCAACTACAAAGGGCATGTGGCTAGAATAGTAAGTTGTGGGCAAGTTCTGTAAGTAGATGGGTGGGTAGCAGTATGTGCAAAGGTAGTATAATAGCAGTAGAATGAAGGGATTTCTTTGAAATCATAAATTTGTTGCATGGTGCTCAATTGCAGTCTATAGTAGCATCTCTCAGTTCAATCACCATTCTTCCTAGACATATGCAGAGAGCCTAAATCAAACACATAACATAATGAGCATGCAAATTGATAGAATATGATATCAAGTTTACAATCAGCACAAATAAGATGGATAAATATACCAAGCTCAAAGGTGACAAAAATTGAGGCATGCAAAAGGCCCACTTGT
>Ga0153987_1000255_pt1 | contig 18802 bp, 18 predicted proteins | sample TSNC071MetaG_FD_102279 | JGI IMG/M metagenome (GOLD analysis project Ga0153987, IMG submission 102279) | Attine ant fungus gardens microbial communities from North Carolina, USA - TSNC071 MetaG | ecosystem: Host-associated > Fungi > Mycelium > Unclassified | place: USA: North Carolina, William B...
TCATGGGATGAGCACGAACACGTCAGCGTTGATTTCATGGGTGTGCATTGCTTCTCTTCATATATTGCCTGCCATCTGTTGTTCTAGGGTATAACTTAGATGGCTCCGCAATGTGACCCCCTGTTGAACCCAGTTTTGTGGCTCTTCTCAAGATGGCACATCCATACTTAATTTGGTATCGATGACGAGTGACTTCTCTCAGTGCTTATATAGGATCCTTGTCAATTCGTTACGATAGCAGCCCGCTGTCATGATTTATAGATTTTGATATCGCATTTTTCTTTCAAGCTGCTATCTATGACTATGCAGGAAGATGGAGTACCCGATCTAGTAAATCCCCAAACTATTTTTATGTCCGATTGTATCGATATATTGCCGTTATCTTCACTTCTTATATCGTATGTCATCTCTGACCCCGTGTACCACTTTGTTGGATGTGATAGATCATTTTCTAAGAACGGAACCTATGGTGTGAAGGCAGCAACACTTCGTGGCAATCAACTTGGGGTATAGGTTATGTTATTTTGAGAGGAGTATTCGTGTCATCGAACTCGCTGCATTCAGCCATCAGAGTGGGAACGAAGAGATAGATAACGATATGACGCTTCGCAGCTTAAAAAAAAAAAGAGTCTCGCCTTAGGAGTAATAAATAGCATGAGGCCTTGATGGACCAAAATTTTCACTTGACCTCAGCAACATTATGAAAATGAAAATTGGAATTGATAACAACAGCATGTGTACCGACCGGTAGAGAAAGAAAGATCAAATGCAGTCCAGACGGTTAGCCTACTCGATGACAGCCACCTCGTTAATTATTGCTTCGTCATCGTCCAGTCTGAACTGATCCATAATCAAAAGTGAGGATCAAAAGCCATACAGCCAGCATCAACTCACTTTTTCTCTCCTTGTGATCTTTAGTTGGTCTCTTCCCTTCAGCGGTGTATCCAGCATAGTAGACAAGGGTCGTAAGACCTATCATTCCTGTGATTCCTAGATACTATATAATGTCAATTTATACAATGCGGTGAAGAGAAGAATTTCGGAATCCTACCACTCGCTGGCTCTCTTTCCTGATTCTTCCCGGATCTTTGTTGGCTCCAGCAGCCATTTGGCGAACGATACGCGATGCAAGCATGATGAAAGGACGAGTCACAGTATACACGAAATAGCCAGTTTAGTTTGAACTATATATCACCTTGAGGAAGGTTGATGTCATGGTAGCCACTGTGGAGACTTTGTCTCGAAATTTGAATAAGAACATAGAGCAACCATAAACAAGAATTTCTCTCTGAGACCCATCCCTTGAGGTTCGAAAATCATGAACATTTTCCATTGTGTCATCACAGGGCAGTTCCATTTTTCGTACAAGTGGAGTTGAAGGAAAAGAAACAGTCAGTAAGTGAAAAGTATCTGACCAAATGGTTCCCTATATACTACAAGTTGGTCCATGCACGAACTTCCCCAAGTGCCTCGTGTCATCCATGAAGAGACAAAAAAAGGTTTACTGATAGGACACTCTTCGAGGCAAGGATGGAATATTCATCTACATCATGCCCGTGAATCGGCAATATCATCACCATTTACAGCTACTTATCCCCGACCACAAAGGATCCGAGTCTGGGCCCTTTAATTGTTACCGCTGAGCTGACAAGTCCATTGACATCAACATGAACTCCAGCGTCCGGAAGCCCTATAATTCAGGAACAGAGATGGACCTGCAAATCGATAAGGAAACGCTGTAGCAGTACGTAAAGTTATTGACCGCAATCTGGTGTGACATGCGCAATGCATCGATATAGAATTAAGTTGGCTATATGCTGGCACATCCTTGGAGCTAACTTTCATCCCAGGGACCCGTAAGGTAAATGCGGAATTTTGGCTAGATCCAGTATCTACGTGTGGAATGGGTCCCTGCTCGATGCCACTTGCTGATGACATGCCAAGGGAGGAATCCATTCAGTCACATTGAGTATATCCATACATTCTTTCTTCATACTACTATAAGAACATCATTGCGTTATGTTGCCTACCATTGTCCAGCCCGTCGTCGTCATCTCTCACCAGCTCTAAGTTCCAAAAGAAGTCTATTATAGACACTCATATACTGTGATGCCACTTACCGGTTGTAGTCTAGAGATGATCCGGCAGGGCCTCGGCAGGAGCCTTGCTACAAGATGTCCAGTTAATTGGAAATTGAATTGTAGACTCAACAAGGATGCAATTGATGCTTTGTGGACTTGACTGGTCGATAGAACACAGTTGATAACCGTGTCTACTCATTGATACAGGCTTCAGGAATGAATAGGCAGTAACTTCGGTGCTGATCTCCAATGCCTTTAGAAGACTGTAGACCTTGATGTTGTAAGTAAGATACGGTATTGTCCGGGTCACGATATGAGCTTCGATCGCGAACTATCTCCAGAACTACAGAAAGGGTGGTGACCCACTATACCCCAGAAAAATCCTTTTACGAACCTATCTCATCCGCAATCTGTGGAAGCCAAGAGCCGGAATCCTCGGTCGTCGTGGTCATATAAAACGCCTTCTATGGACTATTGCATGGCGATGGGCAGAACCTTGAGTCGACAACATGAGATTACTCGGTTGTCGCTTTCCTTCAAAGATTATAGGACAGGATGGTGGGAATGTTCAATCGGATATATCTCAATACATGTCGTTTCGGGCTACAACGTGAATAGGTCTATGCCTTGGATTGCCTCGTGCTTTTCAGTGCTGCGCCCTGCTGGAGTTCGCATGCATTACTTCCACCAGGCCAATTTGATGACTTTTCTGTGAAGCAAATAAAATGATTTTGGAGAATTAACATTGCCGACCGATGTCTCTTCAACAAAATCATTCCTTCTTTTTGCCTGTTTCAATTCTCGTGGCATTCTAAATTCAAATAACTACGACCTTCGAATCTATCGACCAGGGAATGAGATGAACGAATCAACGCAAAGGAGACTAGAAGACCCCCAAGCAAGAGAAATGAATAACTTCTGAGGAGCTACCTCCCCACACAACGGTACAAATGTTACTCAGGCTCAAGGAAAAATTTGGGTAAGTATGATGCCAATAGCACCAGGGATCGCCAATGATTCTAGACGGCGGGATTATTCGTCATGTCGAAACCTAACCAGACTGATCCGAATGACAAAGAGTACATTGAGAACTCAGCACTCGGTATATATACACGCGGAAGAATGCTCTCTTTTGTTTGATAGGAGCTCTTCGCTGAGATGTCTCAGAGAAGTTCTGAACACAAAGCTGTGACTGGTCGCATGGATAGGACACTATCATGGTTTGAACCGAAGTTTCGCGGCAGCGTTTCTACCGATCAATCGAGAAAAGAAGACTAGAACTTCAGATATAACCCCTACACGGACTAGGTGCCCGGCCCCAATAATAGAATGAGTCGGCGGGAGGGACTTGAGGCATCGCCAATCTGTTGACTAACTTACCCCATAGACATAAATTTGGACATGCAGAAGGCACGCAGGCATAACGGCATACATCTGTTTAACCCTGGTTTTTCAAGCGAGATTAATCGAACCATCACTGTTGACAAGAATCAGGGTCCTGATGACAAAGAAAGACCATCAAGTACATGAGAAAAACGACAGAAAAGAGCCCTGGTCTCGGCCCAACAAATGTTGGTCACAGAGGTGCGGTTAATCGGACCATCGTCTTGACTGGTCTCTTGAAATTGGTGACAAATGCAGTATTACAATCAAAAGGGGTCCAGTATACCAAGAGAATAGCCAAACAGGTAATATGATACTGGGTACTTTCGTCGGTTTGCAGGATAAAGCACGGCGGAGAGCTCAGAAGAGCCGATCCACTACTTATAGAAGTCATCTTGGGGTTCAGATTTCCTCCGTAAAGCTTCGAAAATTGTACTTGGCTTAGAGATTAAATGGAGTACATTCGAAGACGGTACCTCCGCGGAAACGTTCGGTTGACTAGTTCATACCTCTGGCCAGCACCTTGACTCGCATAGAGAAAGGTGCCAAATGTTTGGTTGGTCCAGAAAGCCGGCCAAAGCATGTTTTTCGATCCATAACCGGAATAGCCACAACTCGAAATTTCAGCTCTTGAAGACTTCTTGCGGGTAGGGATCTAATGCGAAAGCTTCACATTTTTTTATCTCAGCGAATTGAAGAGAAATCTCGGCTCCTACGGTTGAGGGAGAATATAGTATCCTGATGATTTTTTGCAATGACAAAAGCTTCTGTGGTCCGTGATTGAAACATACCTGGCATTCGACTTGTGTTACGAAAGCAGGTTCTCGAACAGAAGCGAATGTGTGCTCCGCCGACTAGAGGATCGGTCAATACCAATTCGGATTCTTCTCTAATCTGGCTCTTCGGTTTGAGAGATGGTTTGAGAGGCTCGCCAAGCAAGGATCGTTGCCTTCCACAAACACGATGTAGATAAAAGAGTCATGGGATCAAATCTAGCAACTGCACAGCCTTTGTCGGCAACATAGTTAAGCGCTGGTAACAGGATTGAGCGGTGGAAAACAAAAGACGCCAATTCATGTGATAGAGAAGGTCAACATATTATGATCGTGTGTTGTGATCGTGTGTCATTCTCCTCACAGGTGTTTGTGGCAGATCAGATGAGTAATGACGCTGCGCTGACGTCACAGATTATCTGGCCTATCCAAGTATACAGTCTGACACGGCATGAATAATTATTATATACGCTAAGTATTCATATGTTGTTGTACCGAGCCTATCGTCGGAAATTCGACGACATCACTCCTAAATCCCTAAATGATAGAAAAATTGCAAGACGAGGACACACAGTCCGAATGGAGAAATGCTATGCTGATGCCGACAAGAAAAAAGGGAAAGCAATAATGGATGAGTATTCCATCTGTCCCAGCAGAGGTGGAGATCAAGAGGTTGAAACGCAACGGAGAGCAATACAAAGCGGATTAAGGCTGAATTGAGCGGGAAAGGAAGCATGATCGTGCCATGGTCAACGCCTGTGGTGGGAATTATTTGGGCGCGATGATTGAAGATCCTCTGCGGTGAAGACGGTTGTTACAGCGAGTGAGGGATGCAAGGCGAATACCAATAAATAGGTGTGTGGGCACATTTGAGGTCGGATTTGGAATTGCGCAGTGATTTAAAATGAAAGAGCTATGTGACCAGGGTAGCAAATGACCGCAGCACGGCGCTGCCACTCCGCAAAGAAATGCAGTTCACCTGCGTGCAATGTAGCGCCAATATTTGGCATTGGGAGGCTAATGACATTTCATATTGATTAGAGATACACTCCTGATAAAACGTAAAACATTAGTACTAACCTCACTACCAGGAGTCGAGTCATCTGATGCAAAAGTCAGAGAACGACCACTGTTCATCAAAAAATAACCCACGGTCTCGGACACACTCCCAGATATCGACGCCACGCCCTCTTGGATCCCAAACTCCACATTGACTGTACATAGTCCAGTGCACGTTGAGCTCCCAGATTCTTGTGGCGTTGGCGATTACGGGCATTGTGTATGTGGAAGGTTGCGAGGAAGAGTTTGACGACAGTTTGGAAATATGGAAGGAAGAATATCAGAAAATGTTGGTTGACGATGAAGACTGGGGGAAGAATGAATCTCGGAGACCTTTATATACCTGAAGATCGCATTGTAACACACTAAGAGGGCATAAACCACAACATGGCTCCGGCCTACAAATCTCGATCTCTTTCGAATCTCACTCAAATCGGGGATCCGGGTTCTTTCCATTTCTGGTGGGTTCCACATTTGCTAAATCCCGTCTGTTCTGGGATTACGCTGAGATTCCTTGGACCTCGAGGCCTCAAGCTATGGCTCGATATCAGCCAACGAGGCAATGTGTCATCCATGTCTCACGCTATGCGACTCTAGTCCGGGAGTTTCTTGTAGGTCTCAGGTATCATTTTAATCCCTTTGATTGAACTGCTAGACGTCTATCATGACCTTGACAGGATGCATCAATGTAGCATACCATTGTGATTGGCACACCGCCAAGCCAGAGCTGTAGACGCAGGGAAAACCATGGAGTGCACAAGATTTGTGTCTTGTTCTTGAACATAATTATTGTGTTGGATGACCAATGAGCTTGACTGTCAACAAAAACAAACATGTCTTTCATTTCGTCTCGGGGCCATTTCTGTGGCTTCCGTTATCTCTGCAGACAAACGCCTTCAAGCTCCAAAATCGTCCTTTGGCTAGTGCAAGAATACTATCCTATATGCTTCCAATCTAAGCCTAACCACTGTTCCATAAACCAATCGTCGGATGCATTGCTCACTTATGGAGTGCGCAATGCTCTCAGAGAGCCTATTCGATATTTCCGATAGCTCACCGAATATACCGGTACTGGTGATTTTTCCCGGTTCCTACTTACCGACAGAGCCACCTCAATGATCAATGCCATATTTGTCCATATTTCAACGATGACTTCAGTTGAACTTAGACGCCGGTCTTGGGCAGCCACGAGACCATCACAATTGTGTGGATGAACCCCAAAACCCAATCGTTCGACCGAAAATTATTTCCGATGGGCCACCGCTTCGATTGTTTCCCCACTAGAGCTTTTTTTCCAAGATTATCCCCACTTTCTCTGTGGCAGGACGCTCGTGACAAGAAGCAACACAACGAGGGAGGGGGGGAGTCACTCATTGCTACATCCCTCTGGCGCTTCCGTAAACCTATCATCTTCACACAAAGTATCTTCAGCATGTCTAAGTTTGAATTTAGAAGAAAGAGCCGGGTTCTACGAAGGCAATATATACCGATAACTTCCATTCGGGAAGGGGAGAACCGGATTGTTCGACTATGAGGCGTTGGTGCGCAGATTCAGACGTCGCATTTGTCTGCCATAGCATGAATATCCGACGATAACGCAGGCGAGCTACATGTCTTGACATTCTTCTTTTACCTTTGCACGAGGAGGAAGGAGGCTGCAATTTTGAGCAAGACTACAGTTCTCACCCCTTAGCTTATGCACTCTATGATGAGCAGACCATCTTGTCTGACGTCCTCTGTGGATTAAGATGACAGGAAATAGGGGACAAGGCTTCAGGAAGTGTAATTTCTACGTCAAAATTACATGTTACAAAACCTTATTTTCTTGGCCTGTCAGTGCTTCTCTTCAATTGTGGCCACATGAACCTGAAAAGGATATTCATTGTTCAAGCAAGGGCATTAGGTCCCTGAAGCCTGGATGCTACTATCTTCACCCAGAGTCCCGTGTTTTTCATAGTGCATTAACTTTTTGCTCTAGTGTGCTGCATGGATCATGTAGAAGAGCAGTGCAGGGTCCAAATGCCCCGTGGCTTAATTAGTGGTCAAACATGGTCATGACGTTGAGCAGAGTCAATGACCTATGATCAGAGAAAGTTAAGAGAGTTTGGAGTGCTGAATTGAAGGTGTAGCGACATCATGGACAAATATATCACAGATCATCGATCAGCGTTGGAAAGTCCAGCTTCCTGGAAGGTCAACAACAGAGACTTCTTGTTTGTGGCGTAATCCACCATAGTAAGCATAGTCGCCTTGCTGTGGAGTCAATTGCGAAGGACTGATGAATTCGCACTTCTGGAGACCGTCGTGCTTGATGAAACAGCCAGTTGAAGTATCAATGTCTACTGATAGCCCAATTTCAGACGAGGAAAGAAAGCCATTTACTATATCCATTTAAGATAACCTCATTCATACTCGTCTTAGAACTCTTAGAACTCGCAGACTCACAAACTGCGTTGTACATAGTATACTCCACAGAGTCGCTTTATCCGCAGGGGGACCATCGATGGATTTGTGGGGTTCCAAGGTGCAACAATGTCGTTATCAATGATTCCCTAGACCTACAATACTCCACGTCATTTCGGCTATTGATGTGGTTAGACGCATATCACCAACAGGCGCCTCATCTTATAGAACAGCCTGAAATAACGGGAAAAAGCTTTCTGTGCAACGATCTTCTGCCATAATATACCGGCTAACAGCTTATTTGCCTGGAGGTAGAATGGGCTCAATGACTATTTATAGAGATTGTGTATTGACATCAGAAGTTTGTCGACTCACGAGATCGAATTCTAGAACAAGGGCACATAGCAGTAATAGGATGAATTACTAATGAGGGGCTTTATTAGTATCATGGGATCACTTCTGGTGTTGATTCACCATCACGTTACAAGTTCAATATTAACTGGTAACATCCATCCATCGGATTCGAGGGCACCATCAGCCCACGTTCCTATCTCCCAGGTTCTAATATAACTTGTAAATTGGGGAGGGACCTTATATGTTATATCCTCATTGTTTGTTTTTAAAGATAGAGTCGTCATTTGACTATCATAAGCTCCATCAGTGAGATCAGTCTTTCAGAAAGGGGCTCATTATTTTCTTGAAAAAAATTGCACCTGTTTGACAAGTCATCATTGATAGCCTATGTTTTTTTAAAAAAGCCAAGAGTCAGGTATGACTGGTTATGAGCTCATCTTATATGGTAGTTGAATGGCTTTAGGGGAAGAGGGGACCTAGCAGAAAATTTGTCACACTCGAATCGGGGATGAAAGTTTTAATTAAATACTGTTATGTCCAAAGGCAGAATCTTGCAAGAGACTTGGGTTTGTCAAAATAGAAAAAGGAAAGAAAAGGGAAAAACAAGATCTGCACAGCGTCATCGATTCAGAATATACCTTGAGGCTGATAATTCGTCTAGGATCAATCAATCAAATTTCTTTCAAACATGGCAAGGGTGTAAGATGCTACAAGACATTTGATATAATACAAATTCGACAGTGAACGGAAGAACTTATGATAATAACAAGATTCATAACAAAAGTTCTGATATACCCCTGTAAAACCATCCCAACAACTGATTCATCATTGAAATCAATGATGGTCGAGCTTGATGGTAAAGTAGAGAATGGAATGCACGGGGAAAAAAGATTATATCCTCGCTCTTTGAGAAAGATTTATATGAGCTTCTGAATTGATGATCAACCGCCCCGCTGAGACTAACGGTGCCGTCAAGTAAGAAAGACATGGGATATAAAGTCACTTGGAACAGAGTTTTCACTGCTATACAAGGATCGCGACATTGAAATGAGTGTTATCTCATGCCTTCAATAGTGAGTTTCAAGTTCACCTGATGATTATAAATTTGTAGTAAAGAGATAACTGGAAGAAAACGAAAGATAGCCACGGACTTGGTGTCGCCTACCATTCGCAGCTTGCAAAACAAATCCCAAAATTTTTTTCGGAGAGGTCTCGGGATTTTACATTAATAAAGGTACCGTGAGAATCCCGGAAGATAAATTCTAAACGAGGCTTTTTTTATTCAGAAAAACCCTTCTACGACTATAACTAGTATTGAAACTGATCTAGGATCCCTTTGCAGATAGTGGGAATGACTGCCATGAATATAATATATGTATTCTTGACTGTCACCTAGCTCTGACTTTTCCCAGGCTTCTCCCAGATACTTCGTCGAGAAACGTTTGCAATGGAGGAAACGTGACGTTACTATATGTAGTCCGGACGGTCACGTTTTCGAGTCGCATAATCTTTCGTTTGATTTATTATCAAGGCGACTCAAGCAGATGGAGATCCACAGAAGCGATGTTCCCAAGAAATACGTTTAAACTCCTTTTGCAACGGACTGAAGTGGGTCTTGGGTCAGCAATCTGGTGAAAATTATAACCGCCGACGATGTTATAGCAAGATGTAATAAGTGTGATATTAGGTCGGTACTTCGACAGATATAACTTCTTTTTTGAGAGAAAACAAAGCGAAGGCTTTGATTATGGATCTTTCATCCAGTCATGGGGTTGATCGGAGTGAGAGAAGGGCGGGGGTGAACGAGATCAACATGGAAATATGAGAGCACGAATGGAAGGTTCATTTCATGCTATAAAATTCCTGATCGGAGTCCACGGCCTGCTTCGTGAATATGATAAGCTTCAATTTCACTGCTTCTGACAAATATGAGTGAGCCTGTGTGAAGGTACATCTAGTCTTCATACACGGACATTGACAAGGGAAAAAAGTTTCTCCAGGTGCGTTAGTGGTTCCTAAAGTGAGGCTCGCTCGTCGAATAAACCTTGGGGAGGGGGGTTCGAAAAGTGATGAAGAACGCGTCGAGCTCTGACACCGGGAAGAAGTATGCGTACACACTCAGAGATGAAAAACGATGCAGAGAATGCGTACCGGAGTCTGAAATTACGAATCCTGGGATTTGATCGCTGATCGACCCATGTGAATGATATTTGGATGATACATTGATGCGGAGATAATCAATCATATCGAAGACAAGATATAAAATACGTGAAATGGGTAGTTCATTGCTAAACCTACCAGTCGTTTGATGGAATGAAGAAGGGTACGAGAATCATCGCGGGGGATGCTTCATGATCTGGCCGAGGACCTCGACAGGGCAAAAATTACTTTAACCTCGGACATACAGAGTCAGGAATGGAGAGCTGGGACTGCCCGACCTTTTGAATCGTGTATTCTCGTTGTATGGTGAACTCCCAGAAATAACAAACAGAGTTTCATTTGTGCGCCCTGTCAATTCAAGACCATCTTGACGCGTCGGCTATGGACTCGACTTGAGAAGGTTTTCAGAATTCAAACCGTTGAAAAACACCAAATTAGATGTGAAAAAAATCCATCATCCATTATATAGCTTTAGTTGTTGTCAATGGAACGCCAGACTATGAAAGCCACCATCATAAAAAAAATAATGACACCGGGTAAGCACCTGTGTCCGGACTCGGAAAAGTCTCGTGCATGGAGACGAGGATCACGGTTGGTCGTTGGCATCTCAACAATACCTTGTGCACTGGTCTTAGAATTTTGGAACTTATGAAAATGTGAAAAGAGCCCTCGCACAATTCCACATAATTTATTGCCTAGCCAACCTAGGATGCAAATCACCGATCATTTCGGTTTATATTTTATTTAGAAGGTCTATGCATGGACGGTTGAGAATTCATCTGAAGCCTAACCTACAGGTGGAATCGCGGAAATGCTCTGCGGTCATGTAGTATCCAACGGACGGTTTGTGAGCTTGATCATGTTGCCTTTCCGTGACTTGCTTTCTGCGGCGGCCAATCGCTACAGGCTTGAAGAACATGCCACCATACAAAAATGATATGATCTCTCATACGCTGTTAAGAAGTAGGGTCTATAGTTTGCAGCATCTTGAGCGGCAGCTAGGGTTCTATTTTACTTTGCAAGACGCAATGTCGCGTCCAAGACAAAGGCAGATTTAGCCGAGTACTATGCTAGCACATTTTGACAGGTTCGAGACTATATTGACGGTTGCAACTCTCATTGAATCTTGTCAATTATATCTTTACAGATGTGACCCATGATTGAGCCGAAGGATGTATCTGCGGAGAATGGATCTTGGAAGATGGTGCATCTCGGTGGCGGTGATACACTAAAGTATAGTTTTACTTTACAAATTTGAATACCGGTTGTCAAAATCTCCGGGACAAGCGAGACATTAATGTCTCGGGTTCCGCTTTGCGAGTTTAATGTTCACTGCCACAAATCCCAAGGTAGTGGATCACAGATTCCCACCAACGCAGTGAAGAAGCAAAGACGGTGGACGGTGAATTGTCTTCGTTAATGTCCAATAAACCGACTGTAGAAACTTTTGCTTGGTCAGTAGTTTACTCATTGCGATAGCATGCAGCTAGGATTCTCCAACGCTGACGGATAATACATGAAGAATCCTACCAGTGGAGATGTTCTGAGACCCGCAATAGGGGCAGTGAAATCACTCACATTCTCCACCAACACTGCCATGATGAGCAAGAGAATTGGCATGTAATCTGAGACATCTAGCTCCTGTGTTGGATTTTGGAACTCCCTTATTGCACTCGACACCTTTCTTCATTAAGTTCATCAAGATCATTGCAACGAAATATGTGGACTGGAAGGTTTACGCCCAAAGGTGGATTCTCACCTCCGCCTGCAAATATAGGCAAAGTATGTTTCAGGTGATGGATGCTGGTGATGTGCACTGAACAGTCCATAGACTACCCTGCTTGGAGGTGCAGTCGTTGTTGCTATATTGAGTGGGTCTTATATGAGCATGTTGCGCAATAAGCATAAGCAAGAGCGAGATGGTACTAATCCTATTTGTATGTTTTTCTTGCACCGTATCATTATACTCGGTTCAACCAAAGCCACGGTGCAGATGAGCAAGTGATAGCTCACGTTAACACCAAACCTATCACAAAGGAAGATGTCAATTCTCTTCCTGCTTTATCTCAATCTGCCCGCTCCCTTCACGTTATTCCTCCTCCCACCAAAGAACATAACGCCAAACACATTACGATTGACGACTTCAACGCTTCAGGGGTTCGCAATACCTATGAGCGCTACCAAGCTCCACAGCCGCAGCGCCCAAAGGGTGATGGTAGTGGGAGAGTTTATACAAAATCTCCTGATTATGTGAAAAACTACGAGAAGACGAGACCCAGAACTGAATGATCAGACGGAGAGAGTTCAGGTGCATAAATGAGCAAAATACTTGAAAAGCTGCCAAGTCATGTGACGTTTTATAATGTAGACCTAATTATAATTTGAACACGCTGTATACGATTTATACTTTTATGTGTCATTTTCTTCCTGGTCAAGGCCACGTATTATCAAGGCACCACATCTTGACCGGCTGCAGACAGTTCCGCATATCCACATCAGGCATTTTTGAAAAAAAACCCAGTGGGAATATTTCACTTAAAAAGAAGAGAATTTTGAAAAAATCAATCATTTTGTTTATCTTTACTTCGTATCTTGCACTCCTCGTAAATTCTGACAGTTCATGTCTGACTGACTGTAATTAGCATGTCTTCAATTCTCTTCGAGCAGACATGGGTGCCCGTGAGTGAGATGGTTTCGAGTGACTAGTAATCAGACTATTTTCTTTCGATCTCTCATAGCTACGCTGATGGAAGGGACTTTAATAAATCAGGTAGATTACTAATTCTGCCGCGGACTACGAACGAGCACCGTGTAATAAATTTATGAACCAAAAAAGGAGTATATTCAAATATTAATGCTCTCACGTGATGTCATTTATAATTGCCCTTCAATAGCTGAAACACAATCTCTTCCAGATTCAGGACACCCGTGTCTTGTCCTCCTTCTTTGCAGTCCAGCTCGACCAGATGATTCAGAGAACTCTCCGTAGTGTTGCCACCCACCCAGTAGCTTCTCAGTTTACTCGATATATTTCGACAACTGCCAGAAAGTCGAAAGACCCATGGCCACTTCCACACACACCCGAGCACTTAGCCTCAACAGCTACAGCCTCTGACATTTCCCCACATATGCCTATCCAACGACAAAATGAGCCTGTTGAGCAGCTCAGAGCGCGCTTAGTGTACCAGTCGAGGAAACGGGGAACCCTTGAGTCGGATCTGCTCCTGAGTACTTTTGCGAGGGATAACTTAGCGATAATGAATGAGGCAGAGTTAAAGGAATATGACAAGGTATGAGAGGGCTTTGCCTATGGCGCTGAAGATGAGATTCCAGTTTATGTTGTTATTTGAACAGTTGCTGGATGAACAGGATTGGGACATTTATTATTGGTGTACAGGGGAGCGAACGCCGCCCGCACGATGGACCAACAGCAAGGTGCTGGCGCGGCTGACAGTACATACGAAGAACGAAGGGAAAGTCATTAGAAAAATGCCCGCACTTTCATGACTTTTGGATTAATTGAATTTCTTGAATTTCTTTCGTGCTTTGACTGAGCAATGTTTCCCGAGTGATTTCCAGATTTCCATAGTCTTTGCATCGTGAATACGTAAGGGGTGGCGTGTGAAATATCAGTGCAGCTAAGTTTTTGACATCACAGCTTGCTCTTGACCACACAACTTGCTCTTGACCAACATCTTCGCTGCACCTCTGCCAACCTCTACAAAACGCGCTCGCCATCGCATCTGATCACATAGTCTTCTCCCATCTTTCTCAGAATTACGATCAATGTCTCTTCCACCACCCTCATCGTCATCGTGAGTTTTCTCGTCTATCCACCATATTACTGATGGTGCTGACCTGGTGATCCTCGCCCTAGAACACCCTCCAGTAACACAAGTGACTCCTGGAAAGCTAATCTCCGCCCACCTCCCAAGGACCTGCGCCCACAAACAGAAGATGTAACAGCCACTCGAGGCCTCGAATTTGAAGACATGGATCTTCGACGCGAGCTTCTTATGGGGATATTTGAAGCAGGGTTTGAGAAGCCCTCTCCCATTCAAGAAGAAGCCATCCCTACCGCCCTCACGAAACGCGATATCCTCGCCCGTGCCAAAAATGGTACTGGCAAGACAGCCGCTTTCGTTATCCCTTCTCTCCAGCAAGTTGATGTTAATAAATCCAAGATCCAGGCACTAGTCCTGGTCCCCACGCGTGAGCTTGCGCTCCAAACTTCACAAGTTTGTAAGACACTTGGAAAACATATGGGCCTCCAGGTTATGGTTACAACCGGTGGTACTACCCTTAAGGATGATATCTTACGTTTATCCGAGTCGGTGCATGTCCTCGTTGGCACGCCTGGTCGTATTCTAGACCTTGCCGGCAAGGGTGTTGCTGATCTCTCCGAATGTCCCGTCTTTGTAATGGACGAGGCAGATAAGTTGCTCTCAGCCGAGTTCTCGCCGGTGATGGAACAGCTTCTGTCATTTTTACCTGCAGATCGCCAAGTAATGTTATTCAGTGCAACGTTTCCAATGATTGTCAAGGATTTCAAAGTGGGCAATTTTACTATGACATATTTGCTTATGCTGATAGTGGTCTAGGACAAACACATGCGCTCGCCACATGAGATCAATCTCATGGATGAGCTTACACTTCGTGGTGTTACTCAGTATTATGCTTATGTCGAGGAGCGACAAAAGGTTCACTGTCTCAACACACTCTTCTCCAAGGTGCGTTTGTTATGTTAGGATCGTGAATCAATCAATACAAACACAATTTTTGTCTAGCTTCAAATCAATCAATCCATAATTTTTTGCAATTCTACCAATCGAGTCGAACTTCTGGCCAAAAAAGTCACCGAGCTCGGCTATTCGTGTTTCTATTCTCACGCTAAAATGCTTCAATCTCATCGTAATCGCGTTTTTCACGACTTCCGTAACGGTGTCTCTCGTAATCTCGTTTGCTCTGACCTTCTCACGCGTGGTATCGATATCCAAGCTGTGAATGTCGTTATCAACTTCGACTTTCCAAAAAATAGCGAGACATATCTGCATCGTATTGGCCGTTCTGGGAGGTTCGGTCATCTCGGTCTTGCGATCAACTTGGTAACATACGAGGACCGGTTTAATTTGTATAAGATTGAACAGGAGCTTGGGACAGAGATACAACCTATCCCGCAAACCATCGATCGTGGGCTTTATGTGGCACCCAATATTGCCAGTACTGCCGACGATCGGCATCAGAAACTCCAGCCTCAACAACAGAGGCAAACCGCTCCCTCACTTCTCCCTGTTCCGGTCCCTGTCCCTGCTCAATCTCAAAGAACTGGGGCTCCGGTCTCTCAACAGCCTCTGCACCCGACCCAACCGCAGCAGCCTGTTTACAGTAGTCAGGTTCCTGTGAAGCTGAACGGGGGGCTGCCCCCACAGCAAGGCCAGCCAATGCGGGATCATCCTGCATACCGTGGCGGTGTGCCTGTTGGTCGGTGAGAAGGCAGCATTATGCCCTTCATGTTGCCCATGATTCTTTCTCTCGCGGATGATTGGCATTTATGACCCTCTAGACTGACCAAATATTGTATTCTTCCGATGCGCTCGTTTTTCCCCTCACCTGGCATTTGATCCTACCTTCCTTACAATCCCCAAATGCACCGCTCATTTCAGACATAATCTTTCGCTCCCATCCAAGTCTTGCACCAGTGAACGATGATCATTATATCCAATACCTTAGTCTCCAATCTCAATCCTCAGCATCAAGCTCCAATCTTTCTTCCCTCCTTTTTCGTCTTCTTCTCCATGTCTCAGGCAAATTGAAGCCATGGTGAATTTGTACCAATGGTCTCCCCCCCTTCTCGGTATATCAGTTTACTCGATGCATGAATAACGTAGTTGTGCGTACCTACCTGACCTTGTCTGCCCTTCCTTTTACGTTGTTTTGGGCGTGGTTTTCTTTTGTTGGTGCTGCTGAATGTGTTTTGCCGGTGATGTGATTGAAGATGACCTTCGGTTGGTTTCTAGTGACGGTGGTGCCGTTGTTGTGGGCCAGTTGTATTACAGTTGTATTAGTTGGGTCAATAGAACTGATATGATGTTGTCCACTTGATCTTTGTTATTGCCGCCATTACTTCCAGCCCATACTTTGTTCGCAGTTTTGTTCGCTCGTTCCACATAGTGTACCACATACTGATCATCAAATATTCATGTCTGACTATGGCCGGTTACCCATGTATGCTTCTTCTCATTCATCCTCACTGCCTGTCTTGCCCCGTTTTCGAATTCAAGGAAACCCGTTACTAACTAATGAATCATCTTTTGTCTCTCGCCTTTCCCGTTGTGATTCTCTCACTATCTATAATACCAATAGGACGCGTCCAGGCTCACCATTAAAACGACAACCAACGACACGTCGATTTTCAGGGCCTCGTCCAATCCTTGCGTTGATCTTTTGGTCAGCCAGGTATATCATACCGCTATGTCTCTTGGTCTTGCTTGGAGGTTTCATAGTTTTTGAGCCTCATCTCGAACTAGCACTCTATTCAAGAAAATGGGTCAAGCAGGAGGTCAAGAAATTGGAGCCTCTGGGAGGGTGTTTCAATCTGGATCGCGTGAGTTCGAGGTATAATGTGTCGGAGTATGTATATGGACCAAAGAATGTGGAGGTGCAGGCGGGTGTGCCCTTGAAATTTGGACTGGATTGTTATGATTTTGCTGGGACAATACGATCGTCATCGTCATCGTCATCATCATCATCGGTAAAGACAGAAGAAGAGAAAACGATTTTCCATACGTATTGGCGTGTCGATCTCGCGCCATTTGGACCTCGTCAGGAGTGGATGGTGAAAAGCTTTTTTGCAACCCAGGATTCGAATTCGGCAAAGCTCATGTTGTGGTCGAATGGTGATTTAGGAGAGAATGAGATACTGAGAAGGTATTTGAAGAAATATCCTGACTCATTTGCACTGAGAGTTGTGGATATTCCGATGCTGGCTGCCGGGACGCCGTTAGATGGGAGTGACAGACTGAAGATGAATGATAAAAAGGCTTGGTTGGATGGAGATCTTTTGCGGCTGTTGCTGCTGTGGAATTATGGTGGTGTGTGGATAGATATGGATTCACTTTTGACCAGGGATTTGGAACCTTTATTAGAGCATGAATTCGTAACTCAATGGGATTGCTACGGTATGTGGTTGCTCCGATGTCTCATTCAGTATGTGCATATTAATCACATTGGACAGATAAATCATATTTAGCTTTTAATGGCGCGCTTTTACGCTTCCGGAGACATTCTCCATATCTTTGTGAAGCCTTTCATATCATGGCTACATCTACACCTCCAAAACCGGGCTCAACTGACTGGGGTTCAACATTGTACCTGAAACTTTGGAGACGTCTCGTCGCAAACTCAATACCGCCATTCAAAATCTTGCCGTTCTGCTTCAACGATGGTCGGTCGTGTCGGTTGGATAATCGACTTCCTGATCCATTTAAGCCTGATCGTGGTGATGGAGTATGGACTGAAGGATTAACTGTGGCGGAGGGCGGGGGTTTGGATCAAGTGCTACAGAAAGTGTTTGCGGTACATCTGCATAATCAGTGGGACAAGGAATTCCCGAAAGGTGGATGGGTTGAGAGACTATTGTTGAGGAGATACAACTGGGCTGTTTGAGAACAGGCAGAAGGTGGACATCAGTGAGTAGAAAGAGCACTTCTGATCTTTTTTGGTGATCTTCTGATGCTGAGTGTATCCACAGCGTTGATTATGCACCCTATTTTTCCATTATCTTCGGACTGCTAACGGGTTGTAGGGGAGTTGCTATCGGCTCGTCGCCATTTCGCTCGTGCCGGATCCTCAGGACGTCAGAAGTTGTTTTGCTCCTGTGCTGTCAGTCACTAGACCTATCTTCCATATTCTTCCAAACTTCTGCCAGCGTACGCATCTGCAATATCATATCAAACCACTCCTGTAGAATGGAGGGATTTACGTCTGCATCAGGCCTTTGATCCATCCATGACCGGCAGTAACCATCTTGGTATGAGGCACAATTATATGCGTGCGTGTGCTTCCCTCACAAGGATGTGAGATTTAATAAAGAAGAATTCAATCAGCAAAAATTCATTCTTGAGGTTTCGACGTGAAAGAAGTCATATACGTAGGTGTTGTAGATCTCTAAACGATCAGGGAAATGCTTGAAAAGCAAATTATGTGATGCACCACGACTTCGGCACTCATATCTATGGCCAAGAGCCCCACTTTCTTGTTCTTGTCTTTCTCCTTGGAATTCTCTAAGGCAATTGTGGGGGTAGCCTGTGGGCTACTGGCATAATGACAGGTGGAATGTGCTTGGGTTCTTTCTTTTTTTCTTTTATTTTAATTATATTCATTTATTTCTATTACATTTTTTTTAAAAAAATTCACCAATTTGTTACATGGTGTGCAGAGACAGACCATGGCGTCAAATTGAACCACTCCTTCCAACCACCATCATCTCCCCTCCTGAGGCCGCGATGGCCCTTGAGGGGCCTATACTCTACCTAACACCTCTCATTAATATTGTTGTACTTCACCTTCCTCTTTAACTCTGCCCATTCA
>Ga0153987_1000257_pt1 | contig 18733 bp, 20 predicted proteins | sample TSNC071MetaG_FD_102279 | JGI IMG/M metagenome (GOLD analysis project Ga0153987, IMG submission 102279) | Attine ant fungus gardens microbial communities from North Carolina, USA - TSNC071 MetaG | ecosystem: Host-associated > Fungi > Mycelium > Unclassified | place: USA: North Carolina, William B...
ACTAAATCTATAAATAGAACAGGTCAGGTGACCCTATTACATAAATAGTGTAGAACCTTCTAGATAAACATATGATCTGCAGGAACTTGGTGCACAGACCAAGTCCAACATGTATATAAGATAGGGATAATACACTAGAGAACTCTATTGAATTCTTCCTGACCCTACTCCTAGGGTTAGACCACAGTCTTTACGATTTCACTCTTACATTTTGGGTGACTATTCCTCCTCTTTCTCCTTCTCCTACTCTTGGTATGAGTCGTCTTTCCACTCCTAATATAAGTCGTAATCCCATTCTATATTGTTCATGTTCATAACATTGTTGGCACCTTTTTGCATTGGTATATATTAGAGAGGTACACTAGACCATTTTAACAAATATTAATGTAGATCAAGTGTTTTATTTTGTGATGGTAGATACAAGTATTAAAAACAAGACCCATTGCCCATTTGTGAATCAAGATATAAGAAAAAGAAAAGGAAAGCAAAAACTCATAACAAGTTTTTGTTCCTTTCTTTTCTTAACTCAATAGTTCTTACCTATTCTTATCTTTACTCTTATCCTTAATCAATACCTTGGGGATATACTTAAGAACTGCTCCTCTTGTATCTTTATTTTACTTCTGAATGGAATTTCCAGCACTTTGGAAACTCAGCAATTAATAAGTTAGTCATTTATATAGCTATGCTTACTGCAGTGTAATAATTGGTTATGCATACTATAGTAAGTCAATGTAAACTTAGACGTCACTATAAGGTTGATGAGTATATCTATTCACCTATAGTAAGTCAATGTAAACTAGGTGTAGACATAAGTATAAACTGAGGCAAATGAGTCCACTTGTACCCACCTCAGACGTCACTATAAGGTTGACAAGTGAGGTAGTACTGCATTGAAAGGAGTTTAAGTATGAGGGCAAAAAGGAGCACCTGCACAGGTAAAGAGTATCTATATTGGTACAAGGCTCGGAATAGAATGAAGTGTCATGGTGATTGACCTGGATTGTGACTGGTGCGGCACTCCCTATCAATACATACAACTGACTGATTCTCAGGCATACTATTATGAAAGAAACTCACATGGTGATAAAAATAACATGCAGAGTGTACAAAGGAAGTAAATGAAAACATACACAGCAATATCCAGACACTGATTTTCGCAATCGGCGGTTGTTGTCAAGTTGAAATAATACATGGCCCACTCAATGATGATTATGATTGGTGATAGTGGGAGATAATTTTTTATTACTATTCATTGTCCATCACATCAACAGAAGATCAAAAATTTGCTCATCAAATCTCTTTTTTCCAAAAACTACCTGGATAATCATATTTGAAAGAGAGAGGCTTCTAATCGCCTTGTACTCCCAAATTCGACTCCATCTGACTCTTCATCATAATTTTCTTAAAAACATTTTAGACAGTGTTAAAGATACTTCTCGTACTTGTTTCGCCTGTTGATATAGATCCGTAGATGGACGTTTTCCCTGAGAAGCTGATATTTTTGTTTCTTCAAGAGTCATAGGACTCATGTTCACAGTGGATCCAATTGTTTTGATCATCTATTATACCAGATACAATTCATCGGATCCTCCCACGAGGCCGAATTTTTTCTGATAGTATCATTGTTCTCAAGAGACGTCTCAAGCGAAAGCACCGAGTCGTTCCATACAAAAGCCAGCCTTACTAGATTAGGAATCCTGTTTCTCCATACGTCGCAAGAATACTAGAGACTTGGCCACGACATAAATACGCGCTTTCTGAAGCGACTTCACAAATGGACAAGACTTTGTTACGTATGTGTATATCCCATTGTCAGGTTCCCGAGTCAAGTCCCTAGACCTGAACAATGGCTACCCAGAGGAATTGAGCAGCCGTAACTCTCTTGAAGCTTTATTACTTCACCAAGACAGGTGGATGAAAGAAGAAAAAAGCATATATTTAAGTGTCATACACATGTTCCAATGCACATGGCTTGCTTCATGTGAACACTAACAAGTGTCATTCGACAATATGGCCTCCGTGCGAGAGTCAAATAGCCGCGATCTCAGCACCTATATTGTGCATCTGATGATTCCCATATGGGTCGTGGATGCAGCAATTTCCTAGGAAACGTTGGAAAAATGCGTCACTGAGCGCTAATTTAGAATTGGAAGAGTCTATTTAATATGTAGGACACCTACGCTGGTACATCAGTCAACCAGACATCTGACCCATGTTGCCAAAAGCATGACAGGCGCCGCTCTCTTAAGGCGGGGCGTCTGAACGTAGAATAATCTCATCTTGTTAGATGATTGGTTTAGCTGTTTTTAAGAATAGACTTGAGAAGCATCAAAGCTCCATGTGTAACTATGTATAAAGCTCATAAATGCTTCGCTAGTGCAGAGCGACGTATCAGATGCCCAAGGTCCATGATAGTTTGGCAATAAGCTGTTGATCATACGAGTTGTCATATCAATCCCATGACTAGCGGAAATCGGTACCGCGGATGACATAGTACCGGAGAGGTCCAATCCAAATGCCTACGAATTATCTGGAGGGTAAGCCCTTGATTGCAGGAGATATTCCACAAAATATGAAACAAAGGCCATAAGGCTCATTTCGGGTGAAATCAGGTACAAGGCATCTTGTTATCAACACAGGACGCGAGAACAGGATCCCCAGATAGCTCCGAGATGGGCATCTTCTCGAACCTGAAAGGATACAAGACTACTTCGAGGGAAATTGAGTGGCTTTGTACGACTTCCATCTGCTCAGTTATGGACATCACATTGGCTCTTGCGCCCAGGATGTCTTCGGACAAGGTGGCCCGGCGAGAAGTCGAATTGGGGAAACATGATCAATTGATCCCTTGTCCAGTCGTAAACTCGGGTGCAGTGCGATCCAGGTGAGACTCTGATAAGGACAGATACATACCAACGCGGTGCTAGGGAGACCCGAGTCAATCACAGAAGGCGAGCAAGCTGATCAGGCGTCACATTCGATTCTCTACAGGGGGATAATCATAGAAGGAAATTGACACAGGGAACCATAAGTTATTTTGAGGTCCTCGTGTGGCAATTTACGTCAGTGGCACGTGTTCATTCTGCACATCGTGGAGATATCGAGGATTATAATTCTGAGCATGTGTCGGTTGGTATTGAACGCACAACAGTGACTCAGGAACAGTCCATATTCCCACTGATGAGCGTATATCATTGATACAATACAAAGTGTGGTGAAGGGTATCTATGTGTATAATTAATATTACCATGAAGAGGGCATTGCAAAAGCAAACATATTTCCTTTGAGTGGATGCACGACAGGAATTTGGTCAATTTTGAACGGAGGCAAATGATCAACACCCTTTATGTGGGGATCCGATACTTCATCGTTATTCGGAGGCCGTGGAGACCCAATGGACATAGGCGAAGACGAATTTGACAATGATGAAGGAGGCGTGTCAGGTGTGGCCGAAGCAGCCCAGGAGGCTGACGACGGAGATGGTGTTGTTGATGTGGATATGGATGAGGGTTCACACTGTGGAGATTGGGATTTTGAGGGTGACTTGTGCTGTGCAAATCCGGGTACGGGAGACGTCGTTGAATTTGGTTCGGGCACAGGAGTCTTGGAGGTGGAGGCCGCTGCTCTTACTGCTCTCCGAGAGACCATGTCATTGGGATAATTTGGATATTCTTCGCGATCTACACCAAAATCCTGTAATAAAGCGGACTCGAATTTGGACAATATCTCGCTGTCAACGTTGATCTCCCAGTCGAGATAACCACACATTTCCCTCTCCATCTGATTTATCTCTCGTAGGTTGAACGTTCCCTGAGCAACAACTGTCCAAGATTTGTTGGAATAGGTATCATCGCAAATCACCTTGGAGGCAATCATGAATGCGGATATAAATAATCTGTGTCCCGACGACCCACGCGCTGTGGGGAAACGAGCTTTGAGCCGCTGAAGGAGGACAAGGGCAGCAGAAGTGACAGCAGAATGGAGTTTCGTGCGGTGGAGAGCATAGGCGATGAAGAGGGGAAGTTTGCCGTTGATAGGACTGCCAGATGAACCTGATGAAGGAGGATGTTCCGGGCATGCAAATAGATGGGTGATGAAGCGAGCACAGATGCGAGCAATTTTCTCGTGACCATAAAAAGGATCTCTAGGCTGGGAATTCTGAGGGGTCTGGAGAGGGTGAGAGGTTGTTTTGGGAGAAAATGGGGAGACATACGGTAGGGGCATGCAGATTACTATGCGGCCGTGCCCTGGGGGCTCCGATGGGCGCAGCAGCTGAAATCGAGGAGACTTGTCGCCTGGACATTTCCTGGGGAGGGGCAACACTGGTGGCCATGTACGAAACCAACTGCGCACAAAATAATGGCGGCGAGATATAAGCTGGAACAAAAAATTTTTTGTCAGGTAAGATTGGAATTAAAAAGCGGCAACGTGCCCGTGGGAAATGTATGGTTTACGCACCAGAGCTCCGTCGAGGTGTTGCTCCAAAGTCTCAAGCCCGTCTTTTTAAGCCTCTTCTCTCCATCACGTGCCCCGTCACCAGTTCATAGCCCATTCTACAACTCATTCTAATATCTGTTCATCAGGTCTTTTGACATAAGGCTCATATCACCCAGTATTAGCCTTGTTTCATCACCCTACATCGCCCTACATCCCCAGCATAGCCTCCAAGGTCCCGCCGGGTGGTTCCAGCATGCGATGCTCGTTTGTGAATCCGTGAACCCGCCGACTGCATCTCGCAGTCCTTGGTGTGCACATGCGATGCCGGCTGCGATGTCCCCGGTCATAGCCTAAACTAGGATAGACGTTTCACCGCTCGACCTGATTGTGTTCGGATCATGATAAAATTAGCTCAGCGCCTGCAAGGGTCACCGACTTGAACAGCACTCCTTTATACGTGACTAAAGATGACACTTTGCGAGTCTAAAGTCGTACGATGTCGCAGCTGACGTTCCCGAGCCATCATGACCTGCTTTATACCCCAGGGGCTATCAATTCAATGTAAATACTGTCCAAGCCGGTGCTCATTAACTTTCAGTGTTACCGGGATCTTTGCAAGTGGATAAACTGTGGGAGATAGCGTCCTGCCATCTTACTTTGGTCTGACATTGTAAAAATACCCTTTGGTACAATTTATGGTCGGATCTTACACAGTCCGAGTCACATCGTCGAAGCCTCCGATTAGAATGAATGCATGATCTATCCACGAGTGTCGGGTAAGTCAGAGAATGGAAGAGTCGAGAGGAAGAGTCGAAAATGTGCATGCTTTTCGAGTCTCGTTTGGCAAGTGATAGACACACAATAGGTAATTTATATGTTCAATGCTTCTCATGTGCTTATAACCAGGGAGTTGTGCTGTGTAGACTGTCTGTCTCAAGTCTTGTACAAGGAATTATCACAATCATGGACTGTGCACCTCAGGATAGCACTGCTCAAACTATTTGCCAAGAGAGAAGCTTGCTATTCTTGCGCCAAAGGTGGATCCATCGATGACTAGGAGATTGGTGAGCCATCGCTGCGGAATACAGTTAATCCAAGACGACAGAATTAAAACCCTATAGCCTCATCAGACATTATCACGCAACTCCTAGTCTAATTAACTGCTGGTCCAATTTGTCCATTGCTCGAGACAATAAAAATAGGACATGATATGAGTCTATGGGACAGGTCAAACCTCACAGGCGAAAAACTAAATTGTTCTCCTGTAATGAAGAATGACAAAGTTTGTCAATCGATTGGTCAGATATGGCAGGTCTGCGGAAATAGACCAACTGATCAGAATTCAGCGATCCTGATAAAGGTCCTCTGGTCATCGATGACCACGGTAAGACATTTACTCCTCGATGGACCTATTGGTGTGTGTTCAGGTGAAGCGTCTCCAAAGAACACATAGCCTGGAATGTATCGATCCACAAATCTGGCGGCGTTTCAAGCTATTCTCGCTTCATCATCATCACGAGGAGATGGGACCTTACCTTTGAACAGCTTCGTCCGACATACCCCTCCCACCGTTCTCAGCCCTCATGTTGCGTTCTTGCTCGAGGCGCCACCGATAAATAATTGAGTAAGTTGACAAAGAGCCAGTATCAGAGTCAAAAGAAATAGGTTTTATCTTTAATAATTCAAGATGAAATCAGCACATTTTCATTGAGCTAATTGTTACACCTACTCGGATAAAGGTATCAAAGAAGTTCCAGAGACGACTATATTGAAGAAGCGCTTCGTTCGCTCTTTCCACATCTTGTTTACTACACAGGGTATCACCAGGTAAGCCCAGCTTGTCTCGCTCCTCCCTCCAAATGCCGTCCCAGCGCTTGTCTAATTCTTGCTGTGTGATCGGATAGAAGCCTACACACCAGCCTTCTAAAATAACAACGTCCACAGCTGGAGGCTGTTTAATTTGAATCCCGGAGCCGTTCATTGGCAATCGATCACCCTGCCCATTGAAGAGGCTCTTGTCAAATCGGGGTAGCTCTACGGACTGGCTACCGTCCTTTAATGCTGCCAAGATGCTGATGCCAAGTGCAACATCGTGGGTCCCAGGTTGTCCTCGCCCTTGCCACAAAGGATTGAGAGGTTTAGATGAGGCAAGCTCAAGGAGTTTAGCACGAGAAAGATAGAGATCGTCTATAGACAGTAGAGCTGCCCTGAGATTATGTGGTTCTGATGTCAAGTACTCGCAAAGTCGCGCCGAAAGATAGGTTTTGCCAGAGCCCTGAGGACCTTGGATCGCAACGAACAGCGGTTTCTTATATTCAAGCTGTTTCAGGATGTACGTAGCGACAGCCTCAAACGTGGTGGTCGCTGGCATCGGCATTATATGAGGCAAAAGATAATCGTAGTCCCGCTACTTATTACTTATTGTTGCCGGCCCGGAAACTGAAAATTCAATTTTGGTCATGTGACTGAATCAGGGCTGTAATGACACGTGGTCACGAGTACACACTCATGGGCATCCGCTTGATATTTGATATTTGTCCTACGCTGCTCACGAAGTAATGATGTCAGACTCTGGTTCAAATGTCGATGCCTCTCCTGTGCAGAATATATCTGCTCAATACACGAAAATTAAACGTCAATATCAACAAACTTTGGACCGCTGGACACCTCACATCTTGCAACGCTGGCTTGCAACTGTTGGGCTTCTTGCAATCTTCATGCTCAGGATTCTGATTGCACAAGGGGTGAGCAAAATTATAGGGCAGATTATCTCGAGACAAAAAACTCAGATTACTCTTTTAGTGGTATATTGGTATGTCTGAAAAAAAATTTCAATAGAGAATCCTGTCTGACGTCTTGTCTTGCGTTAAACATAGTTTGCTGTGAGTTTATCCGGAAATGTGTGATTTTATATGTCTTACCTTCCTTAGATGCTCATGCAATCTATCTCCTGAACCTTCTTCTTGCTTTCCTCCAACCAAAATTCGACCCCTCCCTTCAGGAAGACCTTTTAGCGGACGAGATTGAGGGAGGTGGCGAGGCTGAAGCAAGTCCTCTGCCATCCCAGAGGGATGATGAGTTTCGTCCCTTTGTGCGGCGTCTACCTGAGTGGCAATTCTGGTATGATGGCTTCTCGACTACTGTCTCTGCTTGTCCTCATATACTACTTATAGGCTGTCGTCGACGCGGGCCACACTAGTTGCGTTGTTTTGTACAACGTCTGAAGTATTTGACGTCCCCGTCTACTGGCCTATCCTCGTTGTTTATTTCTTCGTTCTTTTTACTTTAACCATGCGCCGCCAAATACAGTATGATAATTTACTCAGATTTCTTGGACTTTATGAGCTCACATCTGATTTAGACATATGATCAAATACAAATATGTCCCCTTCGATATCGGACGGAAGGCTCGTTACGGCGCAAAATGAGTTCGGTGTGCTTTATGTTCATAGACACGTTTTCGTATCATAATGGCAATAACCCTTCTCCGAATGAATTTGCGCTTGCGTTTCTGTACTGCCTTGAATACCCTCTTATCAAGTATCCAGTCGTTGTTCCGAACCAAATTCGTGTTGTAATCTACCTTGATTTGTATATTGGGCGTTTCTTTTCTCGTTTTAGGCGCGGATGGAATAAACATCTCTTTACACTGTGTCAGGATCAACCTGATCTTGCTTGTTAAAAGGAATGAGCTAATATGGAGGTAAGTAGCCCATGGTGTATCATCAATGACCAAAACACGAGGTCTGGGAGTCCTTGTGATCAATACATAAAAATACATAATTGCTTGTCACCGCACGGAAAACCCTTGAAATAGAAATAAAAAGCAAACACAGAATAGAAATTCGTCATCGATGGAGTACCCCATTCTAGATGCCCATTCAGTGGGGAACCCACGTCTTAGAGGTCTTGCTGACTCGGGAACCAATCATCTGTTCTAGCTACTAACAGTGCTTTGGTCTGAACCAAGATGTTTCTGATGGATTTAATACAATAGACCATGGTTTATGGTTCTTTCGAGGTAATTTTGGCATTTCTTGTTCTCTTGAGCGCAGAATCTCAATATCTGTGAAATACATCAGATTATGTCCATGACCATGCTGTTATTGCTGTTAATGTTGATGGTGATAGTGATACTGCCTAGCTTTGCGGGCCGAGGTTTAGCCAGCCCATTTGGGAAAGCTTTTGTCAATAACGAAAAGGTCAGAGGGGTTGAGTGGCGTAGTCGAGCACAATGTAACCATGATGGTCCTTGGAACGTGAAATGATCTCTCTAGACCTGCTTTCATGGTAACACGTACACGAATAAAAAGCTTCTCTTTCTCCTTTTCTGAAACCTATCAGTTCCCGAGTCAAAAGGTCAGTTTCAAGGTAATTAGGAAGTCCCGTTTTAAGCTCCACGATCGCAAGGAAGCAAAAGCAGCGGAAGTGGCGGGGATGAGAACAAGATCGTACAAGTGAAGTGAGGCTAAACTGTATTTACTCTCGTAATAATTCTCGTGCAATGAGTCTGCCGTTTACTCTATGGGATGTCCAATCGGCGGGAATAAGGACATCAATGTAAATCTTCTTCTAAGAACTCTGTGTGGGATGGTAGACCGCACTGATTCACAGACGTGCCTCGATGAGAGCCGTAGATTCTACCACGAGGTCTTTATCGGGGCTGAGATGAAATAATGGTGAGAGTATCACCATATCATTCGTACCTCATGGACTGGTTGGTAATCAGGGAGTAGTTTCTGGTCGCTCCTTGGTTTTGCGCAAGTCATTGAGTGAACCCCTCACCCAACTGAGAGCATTTTCACGGGATTTGATCAATCGCCGAGCCCTTGCCAAGTCCAGCGAAGAATAGTCTAGTTTCAATTTCTTCTCCTCTGTCTGTGGAGCAGAGTTCTGGCCAGTATTGGATCCTTCCTTTGAGATGAGCAGGGCTGACTGTGACTCGAGGCTGCTACCAATTGTAACCGAGGGCTTCGAAGCAGCCTGTTGTTGGAGCGTTCCAAGTTCCTTTCGAAGTCCTTCCAAAATAACATCCAGCGTCTTCAAGGTGGTGATGGACTCTCGTAATTCCTCGGAACGTTTAAAAGCTCTACATACTTCCATAGTGCATGTTTCTATATGATCGAATCTTGAGGGACCCAATAAGATCCCACCATACCTGCATGAGCAATAAAATGAACCAAATGTCAACCCCGAGGGCAGATGAGTGTTTTGGAGAGCATCTCGGAATAAAGATGGTACTTCAAGAAAGGCAACTTACCATCGGCTCACAACCACCACAGCGTCGATAACCGCTAGATTCTGCATGACTTTCAATGTCCTGTCTCCAGCCCATTTCTCTCCATCGTCCATACTTCCAGAGACGAGCTGGAATTCATCTGGGCCTCCCAGTCCCGTGCATCCCGGTTTCACGACCATGCATCTCCACGCTGCAATCTCGTGCATAGCCTTCCTGTCTACGTGTAATACGTGCTTGACGTGTTTTGCGTGAGACTTGGCCTCTTCAACAGACGCTGCAGTGAAGATATGAGCAATGAATGTCGAGCCCCGGTCACGAACCTCCGCCGAAGTGGCAATCGGTTTGGGTGCTGCAAAAGGGCCTGGGAGTGTATTTTGGAATGACATGTTTTATCACTTGGACTACAATACAATGTCATACAGTCACAGTGCAGCACGTGTCTAATTTACACCATCTCCCTCTTCTTTACGTTGTCTCTATGGTCAACTCGCTTACTCCTTCCTCTCCACATCCAACAGAATCTCCGGCTCTTTTGAACCCCAAGATCCCTCGTGCCCCTATCCAAAACCCCTTTGACAAGTTCACTCAAAGTGACTATGACGCGTGGATTGCAAAGCTCGTTGGCCGTATCGACAAGGCTTTGGACTATGACAGCATTCCTTCCCCAGAGAAATCCGTTCCGTTCGTGACGGCTGAAGCTTCATATGCTGGCTCATTTATGCCGAAGCCTACTCAAGAGTCTGAGGATGACTTGGATAGTAATATTGAGGATTCATTTGCCCAAGTCAAGGCACGTTGTGTCAACAAAGGAAAGGCCCGCGACCCCAGGGAAGGGCCAGGTCTTTGTCCAGATCTTGGCGGACAGAACAAACCAATCGAAATTCTCTCAGACGAGGATGAGCGAGACGATGGCCAAGTTCTTAATTCTGAAAGATCTGAAGATGAAGAAGAAGAGCAGGCATATGACGAGGATGAATTTGAATACGAGGATGAGGATGAAGAGCAAGTGGGTACTTCAGCCTGGGCTGAGGAACATTGGAATCGTAAAAAGCACCTAGAATCAGATGAAGGCGAGGAATACTACGAAGAGCACGATGAAGAAAGTAACCAGGCCATCAGTGAAGGTTCAGAACAAGATATAGAATTTTTGTCAGACATGAAACCCACTCTTCAACAACAAGAAGAGGAGCAATTTTTATCAGATGAAGAGTCCGCTGACACGCACTCTTCCTCTCCTCAGTCCGATGATTATGTTAACGGCATGCACTCTTCGCCTCCTCAGTACGATGAAGATGATATCTCTGACCAAGTCACTTGTGAGTTTTCAAAAATGCCATCGCCATGTATCTACTGAACTATATTGTCATTCAGCGTTCTCTCGTCGTCACAAGCACCAACATCCTACCTCCGATGTTCTTTCCAATGTTCAAAGCCAATGGTCTCAAGTTGAAAATTATGCAGAAGATCTTTGTATGGAAGGGGATGTTATGCTCCCTCATGCAAACAAACAAGATCTACCTTCTGCACATGATTCTGGTGTCAAGGGCGACAAACCTGTCAACGAATTCTTGTTGCCTGATGTGAATAGTGACGAGGAACATGTCAACTCTGATGCAGGGGAGGGAGAGCTGGGAGAGCTGGAAAGTAACGGATCAGATAACGATGAAGAGCTTGACGAAGATGCAGACTCGAGTGATATAGTTGAGGAGGATTCAAGGGAACATGAAGAGGAAGAAATTGATGAAGAAGTCCATTTATTGGATAGATTTCGACCATCTCATGCTTGTGGACCTTTCGTATGTCCCCAACTTGCCTCCCTTTGATTGACTCCTGCCCTCATCTTATTTTCGAGGAAATGTCGTATTTTAAGGGGTCTCAACTCTTTGGATCTGATATGAAGTCAGGTCCGGGAACAAACGAAGAGCCTATCATGATTGACTCTGATGGTGACGAGGTTGTGGCACCTCTACTTCAATCTGTTGCTTCTGTACCTCAAAGTCAGCTGGAACATGCATATAGTACAGACAGAGAAGGATCTACAGAGGAAGAAGAATTCGGATTGTACGAAGAACAAGAGGAAGAAGGGTATATCTCAGACGATTCGATTGATGGAGTATATGCAGACAGGCAAGGACAGGAATTGATTGATGTTAAGGTAATAGGTGGTCAAGGCGACAATGGCGCGCAAAGGCTTGACGTTGAGCATATCCAAGAAGTATCTGGAAAATCCAATTCAAGTGGTGAAATAGTGGCAGATATACAGACAAACAACATCGAATCGGCTAGAGAACATAACACTGGAAGAGCGGGCCGGTTCACACCCTTAGCAGAAGATGTACAAACCTATCAAGTAATCCAAGGTTCGGGCCCTCCTCTCTTCCCTGATTCAACCCAAAATAAGACATCTCTCGCTGGACCAATTGCAGAAGAGTCCTGCGTCGCGTCTTCTATGGCTCAAATTATTGAACAACCTACATATGGTGAGTAACAATTCTACTACTCTTTCTATTGGTGACGCGTAATAGACAATATCGTAGATTGGACAACACTACCCGACTTTCTCACCCCCCTCGGTCAATCATTATCAGCAATTGTTGGTCATCATGAAGCTTCCAGTGCACATCCGGTATCAGTTCTTGCTACTGCCAATGTGTCAACTGAACTGCAGACGACGAATTGCAGGATTGGTGCACCCAGTCAGCCCACGGTGACTCATATGAAGCGAGTGCAAGCATTGGGTGATAACGACAATGTCCTTTTGGAAGACACCGAGGAGCTTGGGACGAGGATGGGTGAGGACAGGCGAGCAGAGAAAAAGGAGAGCAGGAAGGGCGAGAAGAAGCAAGTTATCGACATCGACATCGATGATGGAGTGGACCAGCTAGATGAGTCCGAAGGAGAAGATGGCAACGAGCCTGGAGTGGTGCCATTCGTGCTAGGTGATTTGAGGTATCCTGAAGATGATGAATTTGAAAGTCAAGACGATGGTGAGCTTCTCATATTTTCTGGGCACTTCGTCGGGTTTTGACGCGTTAATAGAGTTGAATGAATCCGAGTATGAGGATGGTCTGTGTTGATCTGTTCATCTTTGTTTTCTAGCTTCTGACGGATTTTCAGATGCATCGCGAGCGTCTACAACATCACAGGTAGTGACGGCTGAAACACGAACACAACATACAAGTGCTGCAGAAATAGCGTTGGAAGCCACCAAAGATGGAAGCGACAGAGACCATGCCGAGCATCTAGAAGGTAAATCTTATCTCTACATTTCTATCTTTGAATTAAACTGACGTTTGGTCAGAGCATTGGGATGGTGCATCTCCTGCAAAAAGTTCGATCCGTTATCATGCTGCTGTGCATGGTACAAATGAACTTATGGAGAGCAGGTTGGAAGAATTCTCTGTGTTTTCCCGATCGAAGATACAAAACGTGGACCAAAGGGCTCAGACTGATGAAGGGATTACAGTTTCTACTGTTGCTGCTGCATCACCTATCCCGCGAGTGGGTGTGATGGCTGAGGCTACTATTTCTGGTGACGATGCCGAAGAAATCTTGCCGGTAACAGTTGAGGAGCCAGTCATGGGGGAAATATTCTCAATATTAGTTGAAGAACCCGGAATAGAAGAGCTATTTCCAATTTCTCTCGAAAAACAATTTACGGAAGATTTTTCTCTGGCGCTGATCGAAGAACCGGTTACAGAGCCCGCTTCACCAAGGGAATCGGAATACCAGCCAGCTCCAGAGGATGAAATCGTGGACGTTACAACCACTGCCATGCACATGGACACTTTATATAATGTTGAAGAGCCCAACATGGTATCTGCCTCTGTGGTATGTTCTCCCCTCTAGAGATGACACAGGAGAATTGCTTATTTTTCTCCAGAATTCATTCTCACGGGCCATTAGTTTGGACCTAGATCTTACGAACATGCGTTCTGATCAAGTCATACCTTATATGGAGGTCACAATCGGTGATGTCGAAGAAATTGTATCCGACACTGATATCGAATCCTCTTCCGAACAAAGAGAAGAGACCTCAGAAGGAGGGTATCTCACGTCGTTCTCATATGATGACGATGATGACATTGAGATCCAGTTCATCTTGGTGGAAAATCAGGTCGAAGTGTTTGAAGTGGAAACGATGGTGACTGATGTCAGAAATGTGCAATCAACATCACCAGGAGGGTTGGATGATGGGGCGCGAACTCATGATTTCGCACAGGATGTTCCCTATGTTACTGCTGGTCGATCTTCCATTACTCATGACGCTGACAACACTCACAATGCTTCCCATCCACTCACGTTAGCTGCCACCTCCATAGCCGATGCTGATGGATGTTTTGTGCAACCTGGTAGCCCGATGACGGACCGTTGTGGTTCAGTGGACTTCAATGTTACTCCGGCTCAAGAGAATTCTCCACGTAGCCCTGATCACAGTGGTGCTTTACCTACAATCATTCAACTTCCTGGGACACCACAGAAGGTGCTGAGTCCTGCGAGGACACCTCGACTTGGACCTATGCCTGTTTCTATAACAGTGGATCCTGTTATCCTGAAAGTTTTGAAAACGAATCCAGGGTTCTTTTCTTCACCAGCTACTGTTCCCACTTTCCGGAAACAGGAGCAACCGGATTTATCTACATCTGTGGCAGAAGACGTGAGTGGAAATGCACCGTCAACATCTAAATCGACTGTCAACAGTATAACAGTCGAAGAGGAGTCTACGAGTGCTGTTGCTGAAGAACCTTCGCTTGACATTGATCTTCCTTCATCGCCTGTTGAAGCACCAGTTGATAAGCCAATTGGAGAGCCCATCATAAATCAGATCCCAAGTCTGGAAAGCTTGCAGACCCTTTTCGTTGATACTACTCAGGGCAAACCAACGCTACCTACTCTATTCGACGATCCATATCCATACAGTCTTTCTACTCCCGGTCCGTTGAATGAAGATGATGAATATGATGAAGAATCGACAGAACATGAAAAATCAAATTCTACCACATCCTCATCGGCAGCGGAGAAATCACCGTCGTCTTCTGCAGCACGAGGAAACAAACAGGAAAATGATGCGGACCACGTAAAAGATCACCCTCTGCCATTGAGAAGCGCAATGTCTATCAGGTCAATTGTGACATCTGCATCGAGTGGGGGAGCGGGTCAGGCCCGGGGGGATGATGAGAAAGGATATACGGATGTTGAGGCAGAGATTGATGAGATTAACGAGGCTTTGGTGTATGGACTTGATAAAGATATGGATTCGGATTTGGATGGGGAAACTGATCAAGAGTTCGTGGATGTGCAGGAAGAGGATGTGGAAAATAAAGCAGATGAGGGTGTTTTGTCCATATCTCATGAGGGTGCTGGTGATGCCGTGAATGCCCACATTATTGGGAACGAAGACTTCGTTGAACGACCGATGAACCAAGAATCCAAACAGTTCAAAGTATGGAGCAATAAGGGGGTAGCCGGAAAGATGGTGGAGGTGTTCAATCGACCTGCTCCTGAGGAAGAGAAAGATCCCTTCAAGCTCATGGGTAACGGCAGTTTGGTGGCACCTAAGGAAGTCGAGGAGTCGGATACAAAGGGTTTGAGAGTCAAAGATCAGGAGGAAATGAAACTCATAACCTTGGCGTAAGCTAACTCACTCAATCAATGGGGCTGATCTCAACTCAAATATGAATGATAGGCCAGATTATATGCAAGAAAAGTTTCAATTCCCAGTCAACGTCGATTTCCTTCCTGTAGGATGTTCTCCTACACCTCAATCATTTTCTCCTGGTCATGGAGCGAATCTTCGCCATATTGGTACCACCCCTAATGACCTTGCAGCTGGTATGTGTATGGAGGACATGAGGTCACTCCTTCCATACCAGTGGGCTGATAGACCGGCCACAAATCGGTTTACTCAACTCATCAAGCCTACACTTACTGACTCTCTTCCAAAATATGCGAATGAACTGGCTGCTGTCTCAACCCATTCGAGGCCCCAAGTCAATCATCAGCGTGTTGAAAGGTCAGCCACAAATCACCCTTTTCTTGCCATTGAACCCACACTTGCCGCCACTCGCTCGAATAATGCGAGTGGATGGGCTACTGTATCAATTAGTGGGCAAGCAGGTGACACTATGTCAACGATAGTGGGTACATCAACTTCTGAAATCAAATCGCCCAAAATTTTCTCAATTCCACCGGAGCCCCGAGTCGATATACCCCGCAAGGTTCGAATAGCAGTGGAAGATCCATATCAGGCGGACAATGATTCGGACCGTGACCAAGGCACTAGTGCTCTAGGAACCAAGAAACGGAAACGCAGTCGGTCGGATATTTTCGATCGTGAACTTCCTATTACACCTGCGAAAATAATCGTGGTTTCTTCTGATGACATCAAGGGGAAGGGAAAGTCTGCATCGTTGGGCAAGTCAGTAACGCGTGCTCGACGAGGAAATCATCGTCAAGATTACACATCGTTTCCAAGATCACCGTCTGTCACCCCCACTGTCGCTAGTGAAAGTTCGATTGCTACGCAATTCACACCTTCCCATGCTCTTTTGGCAAGTTCTGAGCCACGACCGTTCATTCATGCCCACTCCCGTCGAAAACATTCCAAGGTTCCGACGACAATGAAAGAGAAATCACAAAACCAACTTCTATCTTCCGTTTCTGGCTCTCGAATTGAACTTCTTAGAGCTGAAGACGTCTTAACCAAAGCTCCTTCTATTTCTCTAGCAAATGCCACCTCTCCGATCACTCGCTCTCACTGCCGCTATCACAAGATAAGCATCTCTAAGACGGAGAATGGGCCACGCATCTATTTTCTTGTCCCGGGTTGTTGCCTGAACGACGAGGACCTCATTCAAGAAGAGGAGATTGTGGACAATGGAGAAGCCATCATTCAAGGCGATACCTCCGTTGTTGACAACATTGAAACTCTTGATTTTGAGGCTTATCTACATTGGGTGTTGAGACAACTTGTAGGATCGGAGATTTTGCGAGAAAATGAGGTCTTCTACCTACCTGAACCAGGCGAAGAAATTATTCGCAATACCCGCAGACCTGAAAAGAGGAAATCTGGGAAACCGGAGAGGAAAGGTTCGAAAGTAGTAGAAGCTACAACAGATCTGACTGGAGACATAAGCCCTAGGAAATCACCATTGAAGGGCAGGTCTACCAGTCGTTCTGCTTTGGTTTTGCAGCAGACTCCCAAGCGTGATGGTTCCATGAATATAACAGAGATGGGGAAGACCCCCACAAAACTAGGAAGCAAAGGAGCTGGAAATATGGATGGATTGTTGACACAGGGTGAAACTCGGCCAAACCCACGATTGAGACGAGATACAGTAACAAATCAGACAACAATGGATTCAGACGACCAAAGTTTATCCTTATCAGATTCTGAATCCACGCCAAGAGGTCACCATCATAATCGTGGACAAAAACGCCTTTACTCTGACGTTGCCGATGAAGTAGACAGAAGGACAACGAAGAAGTTGAGAACGTGGCTTAATCAACCACATATGCAGCCGAGCCACACCTACTCAGAGTGACCTAACCATCCTTGGCCGAAATTACGAAGAATGTACCATTTTGTCATATACTAAGTCTCCAGTTTCCAGCCTTATTGATCAGCACCATCGATTAGTATTATCAGTAGTTTTTGAATAGACTGTACATGCTATGTGATTTAAGGCATTATTCAATCGATGCTTCACTACCAGAGACAACTGATAAAAGAACAAGACATCTGTTAGCCAGGATGAGTTCTCCTGGATTCAAATCTTTTCCGTCATCTCGGCTTGGCTCTCTTCGTGTTTGATTCTCGGGCTCGTACTTCACTTTCCGTTTCTTCTGTCTTCATCATCAGAAGCAAAGAACTCGTATTCTGCTTTCTCCCTCAGTTTGAACTCATGCTTTTGTCTGGCTGTTGATGGTACCACCTCGCCTTGCTCAGCTGCCGCCCTTTTGTCCCTGGCAGGAGCACCGGTATTCGTTTCCCTTTGGTTGAGATCAACGTAAAACTGGTCCCTCAAGGACTGCACCACGTCAACAAAAAACCCGTATATCTGAATTGATCCACATACCTTGATTTCGGTATCTTCAAGAAGTGCTGTATTCTTCCAAACCTACGGTACATCAGGTCACAGTGAGGAGGGGAACCAGACGACCCACTGTCGATGATATTCCACTAGGATGATTACGATCGATACCTACAAGCAAACGTCCATACGTATTGGTCACAACCAAACATAACTCACCAATAACGGTATACAGATCTGCTTTTACGCCTGCAAGACTGACCCCGTGATTGCGTAGGAGTATTTTCATGACCTACCGCGCAATTAGGTAAAAATCAAGCAGGAACATGCCACTTACCTCGATAATAGCATTTCTGTCATATACATTGGGAACATAGATGATAATAACATGCCGAAAATTGGGTGTCTCAGATACAGGAGAAGTGGATACTTTGGCGAGGTAGGCTGCCGTTGTAGACAGGGGGCCAGACACTAGAGATTCTTACGAACAGATATTCTGACGATTATAGAGCTGGAAAATCCACGTTGACGTACTGGCAATATGATACCAGATGACATCGACTTTATCATGGGGTGCAAAAGCTAACCTGTCAGCGCGCTGTTCTCAATGCAGAATGGCAATCAAAGAGATCATCACACCATTTTCCTGCTACATATTTATGCTTGATGGCTATTTTATTCAACTTGTCAGTAGCTTCAGCTCGGGCCTTCAGTCCGTGACGAATCAGTACGAAAGTTCAAGACGATAAGTTCGCGAGCTAACCTCCTCGCGAAGCTCCCTCTTGCTGCGAGTGCCTGTCTTCTTGTTTGATCGAGTTGGAATCAATGGATCATCCTATGAAGAATGGTTTAGAATGAGTTTGCGGTACCAAATGGAGGAATTCGCCAAACTTGTATCGCTTTGACCCTTGCCGTAAGTTCCTCTACTGTGTGAGCAACGTCATGAGATCGTTGTCAGGAATAGTAATTCTAACATACGTAACACCTTCGCTTCTTCCCGGGCCTCATCTTCATTGGCCTC
>Ga0153987_1000258_pt1 | contig 18670 bp, 26 predicted proteins | sample TSNC071MetaG_FD_102279 | JGI IMG/M metagenome (GOLD analysis project Ga0153987, IMG submission 102279) | Attine ant fungus gardens microbial communities from North Carolina, USA - TSNC071 MetaG | ecosystem: Host-associated > Fungi > Mycelium > Unclassified | place: USA: North Carolina, William B...
ATTTATTGTTTCATAGGTAATCAGCAGTCATCTACCACACCGGGTGACGTTTGAGCTATATACTGTTTTATAATAGGTAATTTAAGGAAGCTTGACGGTGAAATGATTGCTTATGGCTCGTGTCGGTTGGGGGTTCTATCATGAGTTCAAGACGGTTGGAAGTCCTGCAAGCTTCATTCTAACTCCTATCTCAAAGAGGTAATCCAAGCACTTGACTTATCGTAAGTTCTTCTCACACAAGCTGCATTAGAAATAAAAACAAAACGAACCTCAGTTTGTGTTTTAGCTTTCTCCCAGTCTTTCCCTACATGTGGCTAGTCTAATCACCCGAGAACCCGGTAGGAGTTTTAAACTCACCCCAGACGTAGACACCATGTCTGCGTACAAGGACACCAGCTGCATCAGGAAATTTTCTCATAGCCTCGGCCATACTGTCCCGTAGATCTTCCTCAAACGGTGTGTTCTCAATGATCGGAACAACCAGTGTGTCCAGATAAGATAAAGCAGCACCAACACCACCCACCCTCACACCTTTTATCATCTGAGAAAAGTGAATTTCCTCTTAAGTATCAGATTCAAGATTAAAAAAATTTACCTCCTGTTCTCCTTGTTCGTGAGTAACAAAAGCCAAAGGTTTCACAGCGGACTCACTTGGTGAGAAATGGTAAATACAGTTCCCTTCCATAGAAGAGTAGCCATTACAGCATGCTGAGAATGCGTATGAATGCAACTACCAGCATCTCGAAGTTCAAATGAGTTCCAGAAAAGTGGAGTACAAGCCGATTCATTCAAATTCAATTGAGGTCGACGTAAGAACACACGATCAGCGTGAAGCGAAGTGGTGGGTTGAGGGTAAGGGAGAACAAAGATATGCTCTGGTTCTATCCTCTCCTTCTGTACACCAGAAGGAGCAATGTAAACTTTGTCCCTACGTATCAATTGTAAATGTGCTAAATCCCAGAGAGAAAGAGTGTGCGTGCGGAAAATTAACGCACCCTTGCCTGATGCAAATCCCTCCTCCTGTACCTGTTACCCAACCAAGCTAATATACCTTGTCTTTAGTCATGACTTGAAATACCTTTCCTGTGGGCACAACAACGTACGTGGTAGAAAGAGCGACAAAGTTCAGGAATCAAATTGGCAGGCTAACCAAACAAAAAAAAGATCCTGTTAAATCCGATAGAGGACCAACTCTTCAGGCGGCATACATGAAGAGGATCAGTGGATCTAACCAAGCTATCTCTTTCAGTAGTAGTCATGATGGCAAAAAACAAAAAAGATTCGCTGATCCTATCAAAAGGGGAGGGAAAAAATTCCAATCCATGTGTACAATACAAGATCGATCCGTGATACAATACCACGATTTTAAAGGATAACATACACGATATCCTGACGGCGGCCGCCGTAAATTCAAAATTTGCCCAAAGTAAGTAATAACATCCCGAAATCACATCACATATACATCTAGATGTAACCAGGATGTCTTCGGACGCGCCGCAGATCTGTGTATGTACTGCCGCCGGTTGGGAATGTGTTCTCTTTGATAGGCCTAACAGCACACATGGTGCCCCACATGTGGTACATTTTCCCTTGAGTACGGCCCTTCAAGCGGTCCGTCTTCCCCCCAACAAAAATAACCTTCCTCTAGTCAAAAACGAAAAATTCACATATGAGTTGAGGTCTAGACCCCCATTACTTCTTCTCATCATTTGCAAATGTTTTCCTCAAGCCTAGTTTCGATTTTAGCAGCTAGTCTTACTCTGGCTCTGAACGATGGATTAGCAAGAACGCCTCCTATGGGGTGGAATCCTTACAATGCATTTCTGTAAGCTCACAAGGGGATTCGTATCTTTGAAAGCATTATATTCCTTGTCATTTAGATGCGATACCACTGAACAGCAATATCATACAGCCGCCGAAAGCCTTGTCAGTCTAGGTTTAGATTCGCTTGGCTATCATTATATCAATCTGTGAGATAAAAAAAGGGATGCTTTTGTGGAGAAATTCTATTGAAACAATAAGGGCAGTGATTGCGGATGGCAAGGTAAAAGTCGAAATTCAAGTGGCGGATTCACTTGGGACACCACCATTCTTCCTTCGGGTGTTCCAGCTTTATCTTCATTTGTCCATGAGCTCGGACTCAAATTTGGCGTTTACTCCGACGGGTAAGTACATTTCTTTATCAACAAACAGATGTCCTAAAAAAATCAATATACTGTGGGTGGTGTCGCACAGTGGCGTATTCGCGTGTGACTTTGTGGGCGGAACGGCTCATTACATCGGGAGTCTCAATCATGAAAATTCAGATGCAGCCAGTTTCGCAGCTTGGGGTGCAGATTATCTAAAGGTTTGGTCATCTTGATTCGGATCTCTTTTTGACTCCCTAAACCTCGCAAGTATGATAATTGCTATTCAGGTAAAAAAAACCCCACTCCCAAACAAGAGTATCTCATTTCTGATAATTGTTCGGTCTTTTTAGTTAACTCGACCGATTTCGTCGATTTCAATCCCCCCATTCAGGTAAAAAAAAGTTCTCATAGATCTAATCTATACTAATAACTGCATACATTCAAGATCCAGGTGAAGATCTACTCCACAATGGAAAAAAATGCAGAACTTTATTCTTATCGTTACCTTCTAGCCCCATTACACGACCATGCAAAAGGCACTAGTGGCAACAGGACGTCCTATTGTGTTTTCCATATGCGAATGGGGAGTCCAGGGTAAGCGTCATATTAGTTCGGGATCTCATCATGATCTAAAGTTCCTCCTGACACCTTGACACAACAAGACCCTGCACGATGGCCAGCCAGCGCCATCGGTCATTCGTAAGTGTCAAATCACAATTGAGTCCAAAAAAAACAGATTCAAAATTACGATCGATTAAGATGGCGTATCTCGTCAGTAAATCGTCTCTTGGTCTTGATCTTTGGTGATGATTGTGATCTCTTCTTAGCAATGATATCGGTCCATCCTGGGATCATCTTTTCAGAATCATAAACCAACTCGTCCCCATCACCGAATTTGCAGGTCCAGGCGGTTGGAACGGTAAATTTCAACAAATAAATATCTTTCTTACTGACCCATCAAATCTTCATCAATGAACCAAAAAAAGACCTGGATCTGTTGGAGATCGGGAACTCTGGACTAACAGTGGCAGAACAATTGACCCATTTTGTCTTTTGGGCAGCCGCAAAGTGAGATTTCCTTTTTCTGTGAGATTCACTTAGCCGTTGTTAAAAAAAACAATCATAAAAAATAGGTCTCCATTGTTCATCTCAACAGATCTTACAAAAGTTTCAACCGAGGCATTAAGTATCCTCAAAAATACTCGAATTATAGCGTTAAATGTACGCTTGTATACATTGCTTCTTCCCGTCCCCCCCTTCCCACGATCTTCCAGCAAGATTCTTTAGGAAAATCAATCACTTTCAAGAGAAGATATACGAATGATCATGACGTATGGGCTGGTCCGCTCTCCGATGGTTCAACCGTAGCAGGTAATTTTTGTTTTACCCCAGACTGTCAATGTCATGCTTATTGTTCTCTCAGTTGTCATCAATTGGCAAAACTCGGCTAGGTCTCTGACCTTGGATTTGGCAGATGTCGGATTCACATCGGCAACAGCAAACGATCTCCTGTCCGGCACCTCCCTCGGAAGGCTGTCCAATACGTGAGAAGCAATCACATCTCTAGATGTTGGCTGGTTAAAAAATGCCTTTTACAAGATACACTTCCAACGTTGATGCTCATGGCGTGATTGTTCTCAAGCTCAGTGGTGGTACTTTGATTTCACCTCCATCATTCACTTTCTATAACGCAGCAGCTTCCGAAAACACGCTTGCAGGAGGTGCTAGCGTTCGGGTCATCTCACCATCCATCAGTGTCATCGGCTTCATCGGGAATGGTGGAACCCTCACGTTCAATAACATCGATGGAGGAGAATCCAGGACGAAACTAGTGTCCGTGGATTACATCAACGCCGATTTCGTTTTCGAGAACACTGAATGCTCCAATTGTCGTAATTCGTTCTTTAGCGTCAATGGAGGTGATTTAGTTCAAGTTCAAATGCCTATATCAGGTCAAGTAAGTATTGATATCGAAATCCTCTGAACCGATGGATGAACAATCAACAGAGCTGGGATGACGACATTTTTTCCGGATTTGTTGTATCACTTTCCGGTTTCAGAGCTGGGCAGAATAACACGATCGAGATATCCAATCCAAATGCATTTACGCCCGATTTTTACCGTATTGGAGTTGAAGTGTAATGAATAGATCTAGGGTTCGCAATAAGAACATCATTCATTGCGGGCCGGGCTAAGATTACGTCAATCTCACATTTTTACAATGAACACAATTAATAATAGAACAAGAAGGAGAACAGGGAGCAAGAAGAGGGGGATCTAGGAAACGGTTGCACGTCTGAGAATGACCATGAGGCCGTCCGAATGGGCGGAGAAGATAGCATCTACAGGAAATTGGGGAGAGTTGACATCGTTCATGGAAGCGGAGATGGGGGGCGAGGAAGAATCATGGTCGTGGCCGCGGAGGCGTGGACGATGTCGGGTGGGGGAAGTCATGGGATGAGCACCAGATCTTGAAGAGCGAGATCTGCGCGAAGGAGGGCCTGGATCTGGAAGACGGGGGCTGTGACAATGATAATGATCAGATGAGGAGGTTGAGCGGAATTGGGTGTCACTGACATCGAATCACGGCCCTCGGTTATCAGAAGGAATTTTCCAAACCCAAAGCCGCCATCACTGGGCTGGCCGCGCTCGTTGACGCCCCAGCCTTTGACACAGTCGACCCAGCTAGTCACCTGTTGCTCATCGCGCTTGGCGACATAGTCAAAGAAGCTGCGGCCGATGCAGTCCGTGGTGGAGATGAGGAGGTCATTGGAGCAGTAGAGAATGGTGCAATTGAGAGAGAATCTGTCGAGAATGAAGGCAGTACGGAAGGATTGGTTTGGGAGATGATCAAAGGTGATAGGATGTTGCTTAAGGGGTTTATGGTGGTGGTGGTGATGGTGGTAGTCATCTGCTGGATCCGTGTCGGGGCTGGAAAGGGTGGAGGCAGGACTTGGAGAGCTACGAGGGCTGGGTGACTGCCAGGGGGAAGGAGGGGGAGGAGAGGCGACGTTGGGGACTGGGCTGCTGGGCATGGGAGAGGGATCATGCCAGCGCTGTACAAGCCGGGTCAGTGAGATAAAGAGAGGAGAGGGAAGAAATGTACACGGAATTGGAAGTTTTGGGCACTGGGAGAGATGACGGTGATTTCCTGTGCTGTTGATGCGTTTTGAAGGGCTTTGACACCAGGACTTGCGAAGGAGACGCTTCCTACGAGGACATTGTGGACGACAGTTCTAAAAAGAGATAATGAGCCTTAAGAGAGAAGGAAGATGAGAGAGATGACCTTGACTGCAGTGGGTATGAGTGGAGAAATGGGGAGTTAAAGAATAGTACAGACAATTCCACAAAGAACATAACCTTTGTATGGATCCTTGTGTCGCATGCGGAGATAGGCAAGGACGGCAGCCTTGTCCTGGTTGATGGTGTCACTGGGAGGTGATGAGGGGGGTGAGTGGGAAGGAGTAAAAGAGAGGCAGCGGACTAGTGAAGCTGTCTGACGCGACCGAGTTCGTCTGGATGGACGAGTTCGAGAGAGGGGCGACCGACGAGCTCGTGGGGCTCAAAACCTGAGAGAGGTGAGAGAGAGCAGTTTAAAGGAGAAGGAACAGACCAAGGAGATCGGTGACAGAGTCTGTCATGTAAATCCATCTGGCCTGTGGGGTTGTGAGCAGCAGGTAGCGGGGCGAAGAAGAAAAGACCTCTTGGGAAAAATCAACTATGCCGACTATGGTTTGAGTCAGTAGGACACAAGACAGAATACAGAGCAGAAAAGGACGAACTGAAGGACACACAGGGAGGATTGTGCATGGTGTCGAGCAACAAAACATCGTCTGCAGCGGGACGGAGATGCACAACGGCACGGGTCCTCCGCCGCCGAGCTTTCCCACAATACGGATTTTGATCACCGACATCTTCACACGGCACGGACTCTTCCCGCCGAGCTTTCACACGATGCTAGATTTTCTCACGCTTACATGTGGTCCTCTCTTCCTCTCATTGCACCTGCTGATGTCGTGCTCGTGTACATGGTGTGTACTTTTTTCATTTTATTCCAGTGTCCTGCTCATTGCGTGCACAGACCAGGGCCCATATCCTGCCCCTCCAAGTCGACCCTGACATCGTCCTCAACACAAAGTTCGGCGTCTACCACGTCGCAGACTTTGTCGCACGTCCCTATGGCTCAAAGGTCCGCCCTCGCTCCGGCAATGGCTTTGTATACCTCCTCCGCCCCACCCCAGAGCTTTGGACCCTCGCTCTCCCTCATCGCACCCAGATCCTCTATCTCGCAGACATCGCCTTTGTCCTCTCCCGTCTTAACATCCGCCCCGGTAGCCGTGTCATCGAGGCTGGTGCGTCTTCCCTTCTTTTCATTCTTTCTCGTATTTATTTTTTTCCAGGAACTGGTTCGGGCTCTTTCACTCATTCTGTCGCACGCTCCATCGGTGCCTCTGGCCATCTCTGGTCCTACGAGTTCCACGAGGTCAGGGCAAACAAAGCAAGGTCTTCCTCTTCATTCTCTCTTCTTCTCATCCTCATTCACATTTAGGGATGAGCTCTCCCGCCATGCCATGACAGACAGAGTCACCCTCACCCATCGCAACGTCTGCAAACACGGTTTCACCGTCCAAAACACCGTCGATTCAGGTATATAACCTTCCCCAATTCTCTTCCTTCCTCTTCATCCCCTTGTCCAGTTTTTCTCGACCTCCCTGCCCCATGGGACGCCATACCCCATGCAAAACTCGCCCTGCGCGTATGTTCTTCTCCTCTTCTCCCTTCCATCCAGTTCATCCCCTCTCAGAACGACCGCATCACCCGCATCTGTTGCTTCAGTCCTTGTATCGAACAGGTCTTACGCACCGTCACCGCCCTCAATGACGCTGGTTTCACAGGTGCGCTTACTCCGTTATTCATTCCCAATCTCATCCCTTTCTAGACATCACCATGTACGAAACCCTTGTTCGTCCGCACAAGGTCTCTCATATTCCACACCTTCAATCCATCGCCCATGTTTCTCAGCGCCTCCAACAAGCCGACATCAATCGCGAACAAAAACGTATCCGACAGATTGCCAACAACAAACGTAAACGCGAAGATTCTTCCGCCGATGAATCACCACCTGAATCCAAACTTATACTAGACAAACAATTGTCTGTCCCTCCTTCACCTTCCTCTTCACGCCTCAGCGTCTCGAATCCCCTACCACAAGTCCGAGGCCATACATCTTATCTCACTTTTGCTGTCCTGGTTCCTTTTTCAGTACCCTCGCAACTCCCAGAAGCATGAACTGTATCTAGTACATGTAAAATTCAACCCTTCTTTGATCTCCGTGGACGTAGTCTCCTCGTGGCTACCCTGCTCTTTTTGACTGGTCCGTGATCCTCCGACTCTTCTCCACGTTCCCGTTTGAGCGATGGCGTTTCATGGTCCGCGAGCTCTACCATCGTTCTTGGTATCGCATGGGCGTTTTTGTCTATCCCCACCACCTCTTGACTGTCATCATCAAGATCATAAGTATGGAAATCAACTTTATCTTTTGATAATGGTAAGGGCTCTGGCACCTGTTGCTGCTGTTGCTGCTGCTGTTGTTGATGGGATTTGGGTAGATGGAAAGCTTGTACCACATCATCAGGTTGAACTAGATCACCCTCATAGATTTGCTAGCCCCATATCTATGTTGAAAAAGACTCTAACTTTATATAGACAACAACATACCTCCACTCTCTGTTGTAATGTCCCGTACTGTTCTTGTAATCTTTGTCGTATCTTGAGACCTTGAATTAATCGTGTCCATTGTTTGATCACTTTTTCTTCTCGTTTTGTACGTGCTTTCTCTTCTCTCATTTGTTCCGACTCCCAGAATGCCTATTCACGTGGATGAATAAGATCAACAAGTAGGGGAAGTGACGTAGTGACATACTTCTAATAAAACCTCTTCGTTCTCTTTCGCTATCACTATCCCTTCCAATACCGGAAACGCTCTCCGTCTCTTGAACTCGAAACTTGTCTAATGAACGTGATGAGAATGCAAAATAAACAAGCACGCAGATACATACAACGGCTTCAGCGAAATCGAATCCTAGTTTCTTTGCTATTTTGGCAATACCTTTATCTGGAAAAACGAATGATATCAACAACGCTTTTTTTTTTGGTAACGATCAACTTGCAGGGAAGATGAACGCCACCATGAGGTAGCATAGATGGTGTATAAAGATCAATGTTGCCGTAGTTGTTCTTGGGTACGATTCCCTAAAGAGGGAGACCATTTCAAACAAGAAAGAAAGAAATCAGGAAAAAAAACTCACATCAAGGATAGGATCTGGTACATACACCTCCGTTTGCGAGCGCGCATACAAACCCTGCATCATTATCCCATTATCTCCTCCTCCTCCACCACCACTATCACCGCCACCTCCTGCTTCTCGTCTGTTATCATTAACCACCTGCTTCACCAACTCAATCTCCCTCAACTTGTTCAGAGTTCCAGCTCGAACTCTAATCATTTTCAAAGGCGGTTCACCCATCTTAATCTTCCGTCCCTCGCTTCGCATCCAATTTTCTGCCGTTTTTAAAGAAAGAACGGTCGATCTCGGATAAACAGGTTCTCCACGAAATTTCCCCAGTTCTGGCGTAGACGGAGGTGGTGGATAGATGGTTTCACTCTGTTTCAAGTGTCGTGAAAGAACATAACTGTTTGTTTTTAATCAAAAAAACAAAACAAAAAAATTCCATCTCGTCAGTAGAGAACACATATAGATCACAGCGAAGGGACGAAGGGAAATTTACATTGGATGATTTTTGAAACCGCTGATCGTCGTTGGCATACCTTCAAGCATTTGTGTCATCTCGAGTTCCTCATCTTCAATATCATCTCGATGCTGTTATACATTCATCGTCAGAAGAAGAGGTAATACATATGCGAGAGAGAGAGAAAAGACCCATCCTACTCACTAAACGATAAGGTCTGCGAACAAGACTCAAAACATGATTCCACCAAGTCGCCGATCCTCCTACCACACCACTCCCACCCTGCATTTTAGCAACTTTATTACCATATTCGCGCGCATAACGTCGTGTCACGTCTTTCGCATATCCATCTTCCTCAAACGCCAAAACATACAAAAGCCGATTATCTTGACTCAACATTAATGGTCTCTTCTTTTTCAACAACCGAGATGAATCGAACCGATAAAACGTATTCGTCGTCGAACTCGGATCAAAAACTTTTCGCTTGTTGACGATGGAACGTATAGGATCGACAGGAAACCATTTTCCATCGGCTTTTGAAAAGACTTCAGTCCAAAAGACGGGAGGTGTGGTTTTCGGATCCGAACGTGACACTAAATTTGACAAATCGAAATGGCAATGAATCAATATCTAATTTATCGTCATCTAAGAAAGAAAAAAAAGGAAAACTTACTGTCTACAAATGACGATGACGATGACGATGAAGGGGAAACACTCCTTGACCTTCGAGTCTTCTCAAATTTGATCGGAGACCTCGTCTTCTCTTTGCCTTCTTCTCCACCCACCGCCAAAGAACCATTCAACCGCTGTCCGATACCAGTCAAACTCATAACTTTGCTTTTTCCTTTTCCTTTTCCATCGTAGACTGTCGAAATTGACGGAATCTCTACCTCTTCCATATCCTTATCCTCATCATGCTCACTCTCAGAATCACTCCTCTCAGCAGACGTAGCCGCAACCTTGACTTTTCCTATACCCTTTCCTTCCTCCACTGCCTCTTGTTCTTCTTCTTCTCTTTCACTGAAACTCATTTTCTGTGTGTATTTAGATCTAGGTGTGGGTCTCCCGATGTTGGTTTGCCAAGGCATACTTTGGAGACTTGCGACCAGACGGGTAGGAATGGCAAGCGCACGACAAAGCGCAGTGAACAATTGAGCACTGACATCTCTCGACCCTTTTCTCATGACCGCATGTTTCATCAAACTCTTTGGACTTTTGATATATTCCCCCTCTTCATCTAAAACATCTTGTAACTTATCCAAATCCAAATCCAAATGGTCTGAAAGAACAAGATCCTGACCACCAGCACCAACACCAGTACCATCAGTTTTGGAAAGGTCATAGTGCCGCCGGTACCGCTCTAAAACGTGTCCCACCTCATCGAAAGTATAGTTTCGAATATGACCCTCCAGTGTCACGTTGTTAAAAAACGAATTCGACCACCAATGGGTGAGTTCTGAAATCGCAGTTTCGAACATGCGACCACGTTGTTTCGGATTGGGTACTCGGGATTTATGAATCGCGGCGAATCCGTCTTGGAGTTTTAGAGGACATAGAGATAACAACCTAGCCTTTGTTCTTTCTTTGAGTATGGAAACACGTTATTTTTTTCGACACATACATGCAACAAATCATCATTCAACCATGCATTCCGAATACTCGCATTCGCCAACAAACAGGTCGTATGTAATTTATGACAATCAAGTCTTAGCATCCTATCTGCATAGGATATCCCTGACTTCCTAAATAAAAACAAAAAGACACAAATCGTAAAGAGAGGGAAAAAGCGGGGGAAGAAAGAGGTCAAACCTTTTCATTTCCTTGACTTTTGGCTGAGGATTCAGAGTGATTTCTAGCATTTTAGGTTGAGCTTGGGTAGTTTCAATCTCTTCCCAGTCTTCTTCATTATCATCGCTGTCAGCGACAGAGGGAACGAAGTGGGGGTCCATGATGAAGAGTCTAAATGTTTTGATATTGACTGACCTCTCATGTGCACGTGACTAATACCATACGTTTTAGGAATCCAAATTTGGACAGAAGGAGTTATAATTAGTCCTATTCAAAATAGAAAGCTTCCTATCTCGAACTGCTGTTTCTTTTTCAAAGATGTTGTTCAAAAATGAGGTGACACCAGGGATTACGGGAAGTAAGGATGAGATAGACTGGACTCATCTGTGGCAATGTGGACAACGCCTAAAATGGCATGCCAAGTTCAGAAAACGAGCACCTGAACGGTGGACAGCAGTCATAACTCGCACATGAGCTTATCTCCCTGTAGACGATACTCGAGTTCTCTATCAAACTTCAGATCTCCTACAATTAATATACAAATAAGTGACCTCTCCATTCTATCCAACCATGACACAGTAACGCTCCTGTTACAGGGCAACTCCTAGCCCCTACTTCTCATCCTCATACGCATCCTTCGCTTGACTCTGCAATCTGCGGACATCCAAGTCTCCAAGTCCTTGGATCACAAATTCCTCTGACTCACTCGATATCAGATCCTCCTTGCCAGCCGTAGGTATGACGTAAGATTCAGCCGGCGTTGCTGATGGGGAAACCAAAACAGGTGAAGATGGCAACGATGACTCCACGGGAGTTGCAAGGATCAAAGGTTTCTCCGCAGTCGACGCCAAAGTAAGAGGTGCTTGAGAGACCGGAAGATCATTCGACCGTGTCCTAGCCAACCTCGACGAAAAAAATGAACCAATCCCAGAGCTCCATGTCGATACATTATTCACAGTGGTAGATGCTGTTGTTGTGGCATCGTTCAAGGACGCAGCTATTCCCGACGCCGAGGAATCTCTATTTACAGTATTCTGTCCAGAAGTGGCGTTGACAGTCGACGTCAACGATGCAAATAGCGAAAGCGACCTGGATTTTGATGAGTCTGGTTTTGATACTCCAGTAGGGAGGCTTAATTTTGATGTATCCGATAAAGCTGAGATGCTTGGAGTGCTTGACTGTCTCGGTTGTGTCCATCGTTCTCGAACACCTTCCACGGCTTTCAAAAAACTCGTTGAGCCTGATGCGAGAGTCCGCACTACGGCTTCTCGAGCCGGTGCCAACTGTTGGTCGAGTTTCAAATCCTGGATGCCTTCCGACAGACGGAGTCCAAGATCTGCCACGACAGAGGGTTTTTCTGTGCAAGGATGTCTAACACAATTGCCACTGAGTTCTGTGCATTCACAAAAAAATCGGAGAGGCATACCTAGGCTCAACGATATCAAAAATAAGAGGGTCTGTTAAGCGTTCCCAGACAGCATAAGCATTGGTGTTTCTGAACTCGGCTATCCAGGAAGAATTGAAGTCGTCTGCATTGGCAACATCACCGCCTGTTATTGTTGTCAATATCACCTTGAAATATAAATTTTTGTAAGAACTCGCCTACTCCGCCGGTGATCAACACACCACCTCCTTCACCCTTCAACACAAAATCGCGGTACTTAACGGATGATAAGGCCGCCGAGATATACTCCTCAAACTAGGATAAAACATAAGCACTCTCTCTATCTGACTACATCGGATAGCGCACCTTTGCCCGCAAGTAGTCATCACTTCCTTTGAATCTACGAAGTTATCAATCAGCGGTTCTACTACGCTTGTGAAAAGGAGTGGACTGACTGTAGCGTCGGCCCTTTGGCTGGATCAGCATCATTCCAACTCTGATTCACATCATGTATAATATTATCCATCCACTTTCGATCAGCGGCTGTCAGTCCTGCTAACCGCTCTAATTTGGGATCACGAAACTCAATAGTACTCATTTCAGTCTGTAACGAAACAACACACATGATTTAAGCCGGTGAGAGCGTGAAAAGGAGTATTTGAAGCTTACATCAACTAGGAGGTCAATATCCTTCTGTTGCGTTACAATGGAGTTGGTACTCCCACAAAGCCAGCTAGGTGTATTCTTAATCATATCGATTTGTTGCAAAGGAAGATAGGGTTGAAAGAAAGCATCCTATATGCACCAACTCGACATAAAGGATCAACTCAACGGAAAGGAGTGGTAAGACACGTACCTTGCCGAAGACGTCTAGCGGAAGGCCCATGAAAGCCATCATACTCTTGTGATCCGAGGTCTTAAGAGAATTAGGTGGTGACAATGATGGAGCACGGTTGGCTAGGGGCGGCGAACCACAATCTTCCAGCGTTTGCAACAAACCTATGCACAACATCAGAAGGAAGATTCTACTAGGTGACCCGGTTCCGTACCTGGAAGTAGAGAGATAAGAGAATACTGATACGTACATAGCCGTTCAACGGGTTGACCAAAAAACATGATCTGGAAATGGATTGAATTACAAGAGTCTGAATTGTGTCAATTAAATAAACTTGCAGCTTACCCTTTTCTGCAAGATCAATGCTTTGATGAGGACGAGTGTCCGATGTCGGAAAGTGTGAACGAACTCGCGTCTGGTCAAATACCGCCAACAGTTACAAGGGTTGGAATGATGAGACTCAGCGGAAGAATACCCACAAACTCGTGCCTTCCGTGAGAGTTCAGCTCAAAGTCGGTAGCAGCGACGATCGGACGATGCTCACCCATGTAAAGCCCGCTCTCAGTCAATTGACTTCTTAAGCTCGGCTCGAGGCTCGCCGAAAAGATATCTAAGATGCTGGTATCTGAAAAGTCTCTATAAACCATTAGATGAGAAAAAGTTTGTTGACCTTCCATAAGATTATGACCTTTGTTGAAACAATGCTGTCGTCACTACACGGAGCTTATCCCTTGAGTCAAGATCAGCAATGCCAGAATGTGTCTGAAGAACAAATCTTGCCTAATTGGACCAAAAACTGGCTTTGCCGCCAACACTACCACGGCCTTCTGCACCGTTGATCGAGTAGCGTCTGCATCCTTGACCAAAAGTGTTTTTGTAGCTATCTGTTGATTGCACCTACACAAATAAAAGCTGTCTAAACGGTGATTTAAAGGGACCACGACCTACGAGATGCCAAAGATAGTAGTGGTGTTCGGACCAGAAGGGACAATATGGAAATACGAATAATCTTCGGAACTCTTTAAAATTAGGTATCAAGTGTGTGATTATGGAGGAACCGAATGCGTGGGACTGGTAAGGAACTTACCAGGTGGGCTCCATCAGGAAGCGCTAGGAACGGGAGTATCTTGGCTACTTCTTCGTCGGTGAAAATCTCGCCTCTTGACCATTCTATTCGAGGTCCAACCTATGTGGATATCATAAGATTACAGTGCCATGGAAGTGGGATGCTGGCTATTCACCAAGTGATTGAAATCGACCAGAGCAATTCCGAGCACCAAAGGTTCGTTTGATGGTGCGACGAGGAGAGTTTCAGGTCTTACTTTTCGAGAGGATGTCGTAGACATGAGGGAAGATATGGATACAGTGTCATCTCTTGTGGCTGGAGATGGAGGATATGTCGTTGCCACAGGTACAGCAGCCTGCACTGGTGAATAACTAGCGCGAAGAGATTTAGATATAGATGGCATCGTAACATTTTCCCTAACAGCGGCCAGTGGTTTGTCTTCCAATATCGAAGGCGCAGCACTCGTATCAGGTGTTTCTCCCGCAATCGACATCCTACACTTGTTGTACATACTCATATCATCAGGTTCTGAGCTAAAGTCGGTATCAACTGTAAACTGGTTGGACTCCCGTTTGTCTTCTGCACGCAGAAAAGCACTCGGGTTTGTGAGAAACATGTGCGCATCATCAGACTCATGTGTTACTAGGGATCGTCTAGGCGAGTGCGAAGGGGAAGAAAGAGAAATCGACCGCTGGGACGCCGTGTCTGCATCTGAGCCTAGGTTTGAGTCGCTGTCGGAATCTTGCGACACTGTTGGCAATGGAGACTCCATTGAGGAGCGTCGTTCTCTGTCCCCTTGATACTAGACTTCGCTCTGACAATCATTAGTCGCTTAGTCATCATGCTTAGATAATTGATGATTAGATCTCTGCAGTTGTGCCAGAGCATGGTTAGGTGCATATCTTGGGAACCTGAGAAAGGTCCTTGCCACAATCTCCCATGGCCCCCTGTTCTATCCCTTTTTTTGTGGCCTGCTTGACTTTCGCTTCTGTCGCTTCAGCTTTCCCCAGTCTTGCCGTTGAAAAGTATGTTGTAGGTGCACCATTTGTGAAGTCGGTTTGGGCTAAGTCTATTGGGACAGGACCAGCTTGCACTGACGCAGGACGAGAGGAAAAACTTTTCAGGCTGGTACGATCCCAATCTAAATGGTGGAAGGATGCTTGACGTGCGGATGAACAGCCATAAATACCGATTTTCGCACTCAATTTATCTCTAGTTCACTACCCCTCGCTATGGGGAACCTTTGAATGTTATCATATCTGGGTGTTCGGACCCTTTTGTTCTTACTGACGAAGGACTGCAGCTCTACGCCCAGTAATCATCATCTATCCTCGTTTCTGTAGACACTTTCTGATTTTATTCAAGCTCGATAGGGTACGCTGAAGAGTGTCTCGGTCTTCATATGGGGAAATTCCATGAAGCTGACCTCGGTGACGGTAATCAACGGAGAGCTCAACATTACCTTGCTCGACAGTCTTACTTCCCAATATTAGGAACTTGCTGGGAGAGTCTAGCGGGTACGTTTACCCACCTGTCAATAAAGGGAGCACTGAGGCAACATAACGCTTTCATCAAGGCGGCCATCACTTTCGCGCGTGGAAGCAAAATGGTACACTAGCCAATAGTGGTGCATGGTTCCTAGGGTACGTTTCTTGTCATCCTATACTTCGGCTCGCCGCCTGATCGAAATCACACTCACACTTAGGGCCTCTAAAGAGCTCGTAAGCGACACCTCTTTCTTATTAAGACCTGTTTTCATTTTGTCCAGGACTCGAGACATCACCATCAGATTGTACCCGACGGCTACAATATTGGTGAACATAGATAGCATCTCTCCATGTAAAATGACTCATAATATCACCCAGGGCGTGATTGGATAGTATTACGCGCTACACATGGGAGCAGCTGGAGAGGGATGCGCTGGAGAGCCGATGTCGAATGGAGAGATGATCTATTACAGGCTGGAAACGATGGCGAGCCTATCATGATTTCAAATGTACGTTTACTCATCTAGTTTCAGGTGTCAATCATGGAATAGCACAAGATGGTCGCGTTGCCATATTGACTGTCAACAGAATCTCTTAGATTTTTTCTATTTCTTTTTACTTCTTAATTTTCTGCGATGTACTTCTCGAGGGGATACTGATAGGTTTGTTACCGTAGTAACTGACATCAATTTTTTTCATATTATAATTAGAGGTCTATTTCTTTCCCTGACTATGGAATATGTAATAGGTGCTAGATCCAATTCTATCTGCTAATCCCAGTGAAATTGCATTAGACTGACGTGAGATCGGATCGGCATTTGCTCCTGTTTACCCGGGGAGCCTACTGCTTATCAAACTCAAAACGAAATTCAAAACTTCATTCCCATTTTAAATGGCCAGATCAACAAAAAAAGCACCCGCGCCAAGATCCCAACCCTCTCCATTGATAAAAAATAATGGAAAACATAAAGAAGTCAAACAATCTGTTCCTATCGTAGTTAAACCACCACCTCCGGTTGAAATCTCAAAAGAAGACGAGGATGAAAAAGACGAGGATGATGAAGCTGTCGACGACAGTGAAGAGGGGAGTAGTGGTGACGAGAATGGGGAAGGGGACAGTGAGGACGGAGGCGTAGACCAGGTGGGTATGGAAAGACTCATGGAACTTTTAGGAGAGGATGGGCTAGACGATTTTGATCGTGCACAGTTGGAAAGTTTTGCTGAAGATGATGAAGACGAAGAGGATCTTGAAGATGGTGCGGAAGATGAAAAGGAGGAAGAATTATCAGACAGGGAAGAAGAAAAGGATGACACGGAAGAGGAAGAAGTTGAGAGCGATAATGATGTTCCATTTGACGAGGCTGAGTCGATAGACCAAGACGCTGTGCCGAAACAAAAACTTGAAATTGACAATCAAGTAGGTCTGGTCAGTTTCAAGTGTCTATCCCTTATTCGCATAATCTATATCACAGGTTGCACTCGACCGTATTCGTCAAACGATTCAACTTGACCCTTCATTGCCCTGGACAGAAACTCTCACCATTGCATACTCTGACAAAATTCAAGTCGATGTCAACGACGATCTCAACCGTGAACTTGCATTGTGCGCCTCATCTCCATCTTCATGAGTATCTATCTCTGAACCTTAGGTCCCTAGCTATAAACAGGCTCTCCATGGTGCTCAAACCGCTCATACTCTCGCTGCCAAACACAATTTCCCCTTTACCCGCCCCTCTGATTACTTTGCTGAAATGGTCAAATCTGATGCTCACATGGAACGTATCCGTTCACGTCTCCTCGACGAAAATGCTTCATTAAAAAGGAGCGAGGACAAGCGAAAGGAAAGGGAGGGCAAGAAATTCGGCAAGCAAGTTCAGATTGAAAAACTGAAAGAGAGAGAGAAGGCAAAGAAGGAGATAGACGACAGGCTAAAGGGTTTGAAACGAAGTGAGTGCAAACCAAGGATTATATCAACACATTTAGACGCGTTTTGCCACAGAGCGGAAAGACATGTTAGATAACAATCGAGGGAACGACGATGACTTTGACGTTGCAGTCGAAGACGCCATCTCAGACCGTCCTTCTAAACGCAGTAGGCCCTCTGAAGGTGCCAACAATAAACCCCGCATGACGAGGCATGTCCGAGACAAGAAATACGGCTTCGGTGGGGTAGGTCGGAGGTCAAAACAGAATACAAAAGACTCTACAGATAACTTTGGCCCTGGTGCTGGAAGGGGGAAAAAAGGTAAAAGTGGATCGAAAGCAGCAGGTGGGAAGAAAAGTGGTAAAAAGCCACAGAGACCAGGGAAGTCGAGGCGAATGACTGCACGTAACAAGTAACCTTCATTGGATATAGTTTTATCGTTGATATATGATCCTTGCCTTTGCAACAAGAATCAGATGCCATCTCTAATATCTGCGGGTTTATATGCTTTGAGTCATGGATACAGGTCTAAACACTGTTTTTTGATAGAACAACCTTCCCTGACCAGCTCGTCTATCTCCCCTCAAATGATGTCGGGCGAAATTAGTCCCTGGATCGAATTCTGGGGTCACTACTTCTTAATTGATTCTTCAATTTTCAACGATCCAATTTCAATACCGCATCTCGAGGGCGTTTACAACCACAATGTTAGAAGCTCGATAACGCTAAAGAATACTCATGTAAAGCAGTCGTAGCCAGATTCAGCGGTCAGACTTATCAAATTTTGAGTGGGCGGTGACATGTAAAATAGATCTCGAGCATTTATAATCTTCTCATCCATTTAAGGCGACAATGATGTCTATGTAACTGAATGTTGGGACTCAATGGACGCCGGGCCAAGAACCTGTTCATGTGTTGCCAAGGCCAGTTCTTGGATGATGCCCTTGTCGGCAGGATTATTGGGTGAGTGGCTGTAGTGTGAAGGAGTGCTAGTTTGAGGAGCGATATGACCTTTCCTCCTTTAATCGTGAGTTTATTCCACGATGAGATGACTGTCTTCACACTCTGTGTAAAGTGTTTATGTAAAATTAAGTATATGTCACGTGACATCGTGTATACATGGTGATTTTGCAAAGTACAACATCTCGACACTCACCATGACCCCCGCACAAAAAAGGTCGACTCGTACCAAGAAGACTCCAAATCGAGGAAACGGGCTCGGAGAGGCTGACGAGCTTGAAAGGCTACGGGAAGAATTCGCTGCTGCAACCCGGGAACACGAAGAGGCGATGGCACGTATAGCCATA
>Ga0153987_1000259_pt1 | contig 18664 bp, 20 predicted proteins | sample TSNC071MetaG_FD_102279 | JGI IMG/M metagenome (GOLD analysis project Ga0153987, IMG submission 102279) | Attine ant fungus gardens microbial communities from North Carolina, USA - TSNC071 MetaG | ecosystem: Host-associated > Fungi > Mycelium > Unclassified | place: USA: North Carolina, William B...
CCAGAATGTCTGCAATTAGTAGCAATGGGTATCCATTTTTAACAGTCCACTAGTTGACATGACAGTAATCCTGTACCATCCTTGTTATGAATGCTCTCTACCCAATCAAAGAGCTATATGACTTATACTCAGAAGTGTTGAAAAATGGAGGATGGTTTGCCTTGGAATAAGAATATTGATTCCATCACAAACCAGTGAGTAAAAACTTAACAAAATTGTAACTATATAAAACTAAAATCTCAGAACCTTCTTGAACAATAATGATGTCAGCTCAATACTTCAACAAGAAGAGAAAACCCCACAGATCATGGAGGTGTTGGATGATGGACTCGAACTAGACTTGGACTGTTGTGTCAGCTAACTCCAGTGACCGGAATAAAGCCAACTGTCCCCTTTATCAGCAATTGACAAAGAGAACTCAATAAGAGTCCTCGCTGTATTGTGCCCTACTTATATACAAGACTATCTATTTACTGACATTTGTCCATGCGTGTGACCATTGCATCAGTATTGAGTTATCTTGTCGTTAGGCCGCGACTCTTTTATAAAATAAATGAAAATGAAAAATAAAAGAAAATAAATATTGACTTAGCCGTTGTGGCTAGTCAAATGTCTGGAGGGGCGATTCATAACATGGACTTAGAGAACAGGCCATTGGACCTGTACCTTGAATTGTAGACTAAGTTCTCCATGGTTTGACATGGGACAAAGATGGGATCAAGTAGTGAGTCATAGGGTACTGCTTAGTCAGTACTGTGCACAGACCATGTAAAGTAATATAAAGTCTGGAGTACAACTGAGCAGGAACTCTATTGAGTTCTCTTGGAACCACATCCTTGAGTAAGGTTAGGGTTATCATCTCAATGACCTTAGTCCTATACAAGTGAGTTACTAAAGAAGGATAGGTGAATAAAACATAAGAAATGTATGGGGTGCCCAAGCCAGAGTGGTAGAACAAAAGTAAAATAAAATGTCATTAATATTATTGCAGAGAGATGAATAAGTGGCCTGTTAGAACTTTGAGTCTAACTACATCAGCATAGTAATTACAGCACAATTAATAAAAGAATATTCACCTCAGCCTGAAGTATGCAGAACTGAGGTGTAAGAAAGGCCTGCACTTGCACCCATATGACTTGCTTACTAATCAATTAAAAATTTATTAATCTGAACATAAGAAAAGAGAGACAAGATAATGGTCCACCAAAGAAATATTCAACAATTTAGATTGTTGAAAATGATTGTTAAATATGGTCAAAATTTTGTGGAGTTGTGGTCAAATGAAGTTTGTGACAACAAGTCAGGAAAAAACATTTCATCACATAGTATATACCTGGCCTTACCTCTTTAGGAGACCTCTGAGATACCTTACCTTTCAAATGTTTGTCTCAGATATCACCCAGATGTTTGTGCAGTGGATACAATGTATATACTTGTCTTAGACATACTGTTATGGTTTAATGATGTGGTGACATAAGGTACTGATCCGAGCCTGATCCGAGGCACTCGTTCATCTTCAACAACACTTCAACAACACTCATCTACCTCAGATACAAGAGGTCGAAGAAATACTTGATTATCAATGGAGGGATGAACAACTCCAATATCTGATTAAATGGCAGGGACAACCTTGGGGAGGATCGATCAAACGAGCGAGACGAGCATGCTATGAATTCTATAGGAAACACCCTGATGCCCCCACGGATGCCTACACTACGAATTATTTGATGGTCTTGCAGCGAAGTCTCACAGACACAACCATAGGAGGGGGGGTCACATCATTTAACCCCAACATGTACTCCTCCTGACTCATCGTATATATAGCTTCGACCTGGTTAATACTACTCTCTGTTCCATACTGGACTAGGAAACCAGTAACAGTGTCTGTCACACTCAGGCCTCATTTAATATAGATGGGCCGAAAAACCCTGCCTCACCATCCTCCCAAACCGTTCAAATATGGAGGAGACCTTGGTAAACCCAGAAGAACTCAAACTCCCAAATATCTCGTCGCTCACTATCGTTATCACGAGTAACCTGCTTCTCCAGGTGCCGTCCACAGAGCCCATTTCTCCCTAGGCTTAGAGTCTCATCAATCACCCTAGTTGTCTTTCTTTATCGTTATCCCTTCTTCCAACGACTACGTCCAACATTTTGGCGGTGATTCCACATTTTCTGGAGTCGTCAACGGTATTCCTCCCGTATTCTCTGCCTTGGCACTTATCCCTCTAGTTCGACATGATAAAGGTACAAGTATCTCGTTCTATATTCCACAGGAATCGCTGAACGGTGACTCTCAGGAAGATACGCCCTCCCTCTCAATATGAGTTGTGGAGTTTCCATCATCGGACACGTCCTCCACGGCTGCGCTTACAAGGCCAACTTCCTATACCTCATATTGATTGGCCGTATTTTTAACGGTTTCGGGTTCGCAATGTTGATGTATTGCAAACGCTATTGCTCCGACGCCCGAATCGTCGGTGTGCGTCGACGAACGACGCTCGCCAGCTTTCTAGTGATGGGTCAGGGACTCGGAATGAGTCTCGGCCCGTTTGCTGGTGGTATGTTTTACAAAGTCGGGTTTGGAAATGCTATATTTAATGGGTTCACGAGTCCTGGTTGGGTCATGGCCGTCGTATGGTGCATCTTCTGGGTTTGTGCACGACTGTTCTATGTTGACGTCCCCAAAGATGCTCATGATTCCGGCCAAACCGACCAATCCACTAACTCCTCTGTCTCAGGCTTGCTTGTCCCTGATCATATCATGCCGGAAGTGAAAATGACGACACCCACCTCGTCGAATATGCACACACCCGAATCGAAACTCTCTTTACGCCAGAAATTGGACATGCCTCCCTCTCAATGGGGTGTCCTCGGTTGTATGTGTTGGTTCGCGATGACTTGTTTCTTCGTTCTCGGTGCTTGGGAATCCAACCTTCCCGTATTCGGTGCATCCAGGCCTGAATTCCACTGGTCACCTACCGCTGCAGGGAATTTCACCGCTCTCGGTGGAATCACCGCATTTCCATTTCTGGTGCTTAATATATTCCTCATTCGGCGTGTTGAAGACCGTGTCATACTCGCCACAGGATCGAGCCTCGGTCTCTCTTCTCTTCTCGTTTTTTTATCTCTTCTACTGACGGAGAAGATCAATTATGGGAGTGTATTCGTGTGTTGGTGGGCTACGGCTCTAGGACTCAGCGTTGCCAGCGTCGCACCCATTAGTTTACTAAGTAAACAACTACCACCAAGTTGGAATAGCTGGATATCGCTACTAGTCCAGTATAGCGTCTGTGCCGGAAGAGTGTCGGGTGCCATTTGGGGTGGGAGTGGTGTTAAAGTTGGAATGAGAGTCTATACCGGTGTTGAGATTGCGGCTGTTGGGGTGGGCCTCGTTATGGTTTTGGTATTGTGGGATGGCCTGAAAGCGAAGAAAGGCTAAACGGAAACATGTGTTCATGTTTTTTTTCCCCATGTTTAACCACTGAATTCTTAACCTAATAATAGGATACACTAGGATTGATGGATCCATTACGCGTGTCCATTCTTCACCTAGCTTAATTTAGTAACTGGTGAGAGGTGTGGATCCATGGAAGGAGTTAAAACAGTGCTGGATTATCCTCCATCATTAAACAGCATCTGAAAGTCCCTTGAACATTATCCATCATAATCGAGCTACAACTCTTACCCCAAAACACGGAGAACAACGACATGTATGAAATGACAGAAACTGCCGAACGCTGCCGAACGCTCACGGTGAGTTGGTATAGCACGGCAAATGACCGGCTCTGGTGAAACCATAATGTGAAACAAAAGACATCGCAGACATCGCAGACATCGCAGAGGCAGTATGTATACCATATAATGACGTGTAGGCAGTCCACCAAAGAGAAAGGACTGCAGCATCATGGTTTGAAATTCTTCCTTCTCTTTTGCTTCATCTTTACAACAAAACGAGATGAAACAACAATAAGATCGAGAAAACAAAAAAACACCACTACAACTGGATTACAACAAAGGATGTGTGACTACAATTGCAAAGGTACATAAAATTACGACGTCTTTGTGGGAACAACAACCGTTAAAAATAGGGATGTGTCAAACAAAAGATGGACAGCGAGAAGTCGTCTGGAGGTGTGGGTACTTGTGATACGACGATCTTCAAGCTATGATGACGATGAGTTGATTGATATAACCCCCATCAACGGTAGGTTTATTAGAACTCACGAGATTCAACCTTCCAGGTCTGATGAATGCCTTCCCAGGTCCACCACAGAGTGATAGGCTCTCCTGGAGTTGTGGCTCCCCGATCGTTGAGATCGACATTATAAAAAGTATTGTGAATAAAGAAACTGAAGAACAGGTTAAATTAGTAGGTGTCCAACCAAACTTATAATATTGTGTAATGTTAAGGACAATGACAAAGAACAGCATCGTCCATTTAGACACGTGTCGAAAGATCAGAGAATTTTGATAAACGCCCATCAAAGAACACACAACTCGCCAGTAGGAAGACTCACCGGAACGCATTAGGGTTGGCTTCATCATGCCAAATGTCCCAATTAAAAGGACTGGAAAGAGTGACGAGCTTGTCACCGTCAGAATAGTTCGTGCTCTCGACTCCTAGATATTGATTAGAAGAGAGCGAACGAATGGTCCAAGAATCGCCAGTCCAGTCAAACGTCCAGTGTTGGTTGTCCCCATTGTGATAAGGGTAACCAATGACTTGAAAAAAAACGCGTCAATCAACCATCCAAAAGGCATTTTGTCGCAACAAAGGCATACCAGTATGGTTATCGACACCAGAGAGGTCCATAACGGTGCCAGACTTGACATTAGTAATCTTGTAGGTCTGACCAGAATTGATTTGAGCAGACATGAGGGACGAAAAGTAACGGGGACAGATAAGCCTTTGGGAGGAGGGAGGAGGGAGGAGGAAAAGGCAGAGAAAGGAGAAATGGAATTCATCCACGTTTATATAGGGCACGGGGTGGGGTGTGGAAAAATTTGTACGTCATTTTTGAGCCACGGGGGGAGGTCTCTCTCTCTCTCTCGCGCGTGCACAAACGGCGTGTTTTCGGAAATTTCGGCCTCTGCTGCCGCACTGCTTTTTTTTTCATTTGATGGGATATTTTGGGTTAGACTCATTTGACAGAAAAGGTAGAGTTAAGGGCCAGTGCATCAGTCGAAAGACACCACGCACGGACCTCATGTAGTTTGGAGCCGAATATTGGTTCTTATTTTAGAGAATATGACATTACATTACATTTCTTATCAGGGTCGGTGCATGTGGGTGAGAGTGAGTAGCGCTTGGCTGAATGAAGACAACCTGGAATCGAATAGCGAGTCTCACAAAATGTAAGACTCACATCATTGCTCCGCCGCATGGACTGGCACTAAGACTATAGATATAGACTAGGAATGCTGGGCAACTTCAAAACCAAACTATATCAGGAGAATAATGACAATCATTGAAATCATCAGACATGGCATTGTTCGATATGACTCTCTTGACAGCAGGATGTCTTCTATGGAAAGATGCATAAAAGCTGCCGAGATAGGAGATATGACTGCGTCACAGCACAGTCACAACACAGCTTCCTTTCTATGAGATGGGTCCATCATCATGGTTAACGTAAACATGAGGAATGTAGACAGCATCTCAGGACACGGGGAAAGAGGTAGTCCGTTCACCAAGCCCTTATGATAGAGTTCTTGAAGGGCCAAGCGCCAATGCCAACACCGCCCACTTGTCACGGTCCATTCAGAACACCTTGATCTCTCTCAGAAGAGTCTACTCTAGTATGTTATGTGAAGCGAAGAATATGGAAGGCTTTTCTTTCACTGGTCAGATCCTCAAGACGGGATCTCATCCAGAAGCAAAGAATTCGTTTTGTTTGGCTTTGTCAGCTTGTGTTCCTGGTCTTCCCTGCTAAATGGATCAAGAAAAAAAAAAGATACATAGAAAAAATGCGGACAGCCTGATCACACCGTACTCTAGGAGCCAATTGTCAGACTCTCTTTAATTGCTTGGCCGGGTGCGCAGACATCAGGTTCTGAAGCTTGAACAGCATGCCCCACTCCTTCTTCGAGTATTCATCCGAGCACACACACACAATATCCTGCTATTGTCTTCTTCCCCCCAATATCATGAATGTGTCCGGAAGCTGACCAGACCAAAACAGAATCCAGATGAGGCATACTGTACCTGTGGTCTTGCTATCTCACTGGAGGAAAATCATTGCCTTACTTGAAACAATGGAAAAAGATTTGACAGAAGAAAGTGACGAGTTCTCAGTTTGGTGAATTTGAGGGGGGGGGGAAAGACTGCCTGGACCGACTTGGATTTCCGAGAAGCCCATAGCCGACTCGTGAAGAACCGGCTCCCTCACATTTTTGCGAGGGGGGGATAGTATAAGAACTGAATGTCAATTCTGAGAAGGACAGGAGACGATTTTTCTGCCGTGGTTGCGAGCGTGTGTGGTTGCGAGTGAAATACGAGATTCATTTCACAGTCTGGGCTTGACGACTCTCGTGAGTTGAGTTGAAGAACCAAGAGTCACCAAGGGGGGGGGGGAAACGGGGTCAAAGTTCTAGATCAAGGAAAGCTTTTTCGCCATCACAGGCGTCAATCGGAAGAGGGACTCGTGTTTTTTAAAGCCGCCATCCTTCCCTCCCAAATGGTTCAGGTACCCCCCCCCTTCCGATCGACCGGTCATAACCTTATGAGTGGAATGGAAAGAGAGGGAAAAATATGCAACGAAAAATGCAACTCGATCTCTTTCTGGGATATATTTGGCGAGTGATCGGGATGGTAGATTCATCAAAATCCCAAAAAAAAAACTCCCATGGATTTTAACAGCTCAGTCGAAAACCACTGCCGCGTGTGATATATATATCCCTTTCGAGGTTCTGGTTCTTCGCCACGAGAACGGCGAGACTGTTGAGTCGAACTTTCACTACTTGGAGAAATGTACTGGATCTCATGGGGGAGAGGGGGGGGGTATATTTGGAGTGTGTGATCGGAAGTGGTTTTGGCATGGAAGAATATGTAATGCTAAAAAGTGATGGAAGGAAATGTCCGAAAAGAGCGTTGACACCAGCCCAGAGCCCTGAGCCATGGTGATACCTCAAGATCATTGGAGTTGGAATTGAGGCAATTAAATGAAAAAGTGAGTTGGCAGGTGGTATAGAAGATCCTACGTGCGAGAACCTTCCCGGAGCGTCTGCCAATAGTTTCTCTCTCTGGTCCCTTGTTTTTAAACTACAGCGGTGTAAAGTACACAGTCTGCGGTAGTCTACTGACTGCGGAGGCTCAGTGCGTCTGATGAATATACAAGTCTAGTCACCTTGGCGGATATGTTGATGGTATCATTATGAAGGTCGCGATTGCCCACAAGTTTGTTTTTTCTTGCTGAGGGATCAACAACTTTGAGATCAACGATCAATAATGGATCCATGAGGCCGAAAATTACATAAGGAGAATTGCTTTATATACTTGGATTCCAATTCGGTAGACGTGGGCTGATAAACAAATCTGCATTTATTCAAAACACCTCAACAAGCAAACTAGGGGCATTCCTCCCCCCCTCTTCTTTCAGTGTGTGGAGGCGGAAAGACCATGAAAAGACGATCTGCAGGTACGAGCTCACAAACTCCATTTCAGGCGTGTGTCCTGCCCAAGCGCGGAGCGGCAAGTCAGGTCCGAAGCATGCCAGAAACATCAAATAAAATCTTTCAATCACAAGTCTCAAGGTGGACAGGTTTCTGGGGGTCGTGGGAAAGGCTATTTGGGTAGTTTATCTTCTCATTGAAACCATGGCTGACAAGTAATGATGGAATAGCACCTGGTCCGATAGATAATCTGCTGTGCAATAATTCAGATGTCCTTTGATGTTGCTTAGTAAGCTCCACTACAGCCAGCTTCTGTACTACGCTTCGCATGCGGAGTCGTGCCTCGAGGGTCGTGGATCCCAGCACATCACCCTGAGCCGATCTCGGCATGCTTACCTCAGCCTGCGGTGATTTGGTGCAGAAGTATCACAGCGGGTGAGAACGAGCAGACATCTTCTCGTCCAGCAACTGTGCGGCAAGGCAATCTCCGACACACGGGGTATTTCTCCCGATTCTCGTCGGCACAATCCATCCCCACTGCTGTTCCTCTTTCCCTCCCAGAACCAACTCACAAGCCCCATGCCAGCCCCGAAAGCCGGGCCAGCCCTCTTCCTGGGCATTGAGCTCTCCACAGACCAGATTCGCGCCTCAATCGTCGACGAGAGCCTCGAGCTCATCGGAGTAGAGTGCGTCGATTTCGACACTGAGCTTCCTGAGTACCAGTGCGTTTCCGTCCCTACGATCTGGATCACCGCGCGCCCTAATCCAATATATACTCCGTGTCAGAACCCAGGGCGGGATCTTCACAACCCCGGGAGATGCGTACACGACGCCCGTAGAAATGTGGATCAAGGGCCTCGGTGAGTCCATTGCTTGCTTTTCAAATTCCATCCTATTTATTTCTTCCGCCTTCCTTGCACGTGACTCCAGATATCCTCCTCCAGAAATTATTGAGGAATCACGATCTATCCAGGATCAAGTCCATTGGTGGCGCAGCACACCATGCTCTGGTCTGGTGGAAGTCCACCACAGTCCCCTCTCTATCATCTCTCGACCCCAGTCTCCCATATCAGTCGCATTTTCCAAAACACACTTTTTCTCTTCCTAATACCCCCATTTCTCAGGATACCGCATCGCATTCCCAAGCCCTCATCATTGAAGATCTTCTTGGAGGAGCAGAGTGTATGGCAGCTCGGGTGGGTACAGCAGCGACGCCTTCTATGGTCGCTGCGCAGCTCTTGCGCGTAAGAGAGACCTTGCAGCACGAAGTCTGGGCGCGCACGGGCAGAGTACAGCTTGCCAGTGCATTCCTGTGCAGTCTCCTTGTCGGGAAATGGATTCCTATGGGTGAGGCTGAGGCTTGCGCAACTGGCATGTGGGTGCATTCAAACACGTCGGGGGCGCAAAGTCACTGGGACGAAGATGCTCTGGATATTGTTGGTGGAAGCAGGGAAGAGGGGAGACGCGTGCGAGGATGGCTGGGTGACGTCGATACCACTGGTGGTGGACGACGCGCAGGAAACATTTCCAGATACCTTGTGGAGCGATATCGTTTTGATCCTGGTATGGCTTTGTCTTCTCCAACAACAGTCTGATCCGTAATCAAATCAATGTCAGATACCCTCGTGGCTCCATTCACATCAGATTATCTAGCCGCGTATCTTTCTCTCTGCCCCTCTCCCAATGACGCAATACTATCTTTCGGTCCAATGGACATGTTACTTACTCCTGCACAACACTATATTCCTACACGTTTGTATAATTTATTCCCTCATCCTGCTCAGGATTCTGGAGAAAAAAGGAGGTACATCGCTGTCCTCTGCAACAGGTTGGTTGTCATTCCCTATAATGCACCTCATTTGGAAGCCCAAAAGGATCTGAAATTCTCTTCAAATCAGGAATTCTGATGTTCCACGAGCATTGGTCCGTGATATGTACACCAAAAGCTGGAGTGCGTTTGATCGTTTGGTTGCCATCGTTCCTCCTGGCGGATCTATCGGGTGTGTGCGATCCATAAGCAAATTTGCAATTTACTGATCCTTGTATCATCATCTGCATTTCAAATCATATGACTTTTTGTTCCGTATTTTGGTTGACACATGCACTTTCCTTGCTTGATTTGTTTATCTAAAATCTTAATCGCGACTCGGTCTCATTTCAACTTCCGCGCGTGTGTGTTTCTCTTCTTCAGTCTCGATGACAAACTTTTCTCCTTCTGGCACCTCCAAGCTGATGCCTATCCTTATTCGCACGTGAAAGGCATTTTCCGTTTTGAAACTGGGATTAAAGTCAATGAATTCCGTGACCTCCGAGCCAACCCACGATGTCTCATTGAATCTCAAGTTCTCTCCTTCCGCGTCAAATGGTCCAGAATGCTAGGGACAGGGGTTCTTGGATCCACATCCCAACGACGTGTCAATGTCACTACCGGCACACCACCGCCGTTCATTGTCAGAACTGCGACACCATCTTCAGTCAATGCTGTCCAGGCGCCTCCGGTGAATCCAAGTATTGCTGTTACGAATTCGGCGCTTGGAATTAATTTCGATCCGTACGATCATACCCCTTTACCATCGCGCATCATTTCTACTGGAGCAGCGGCAAATTTTCCATCTATATCCAATCTTGTGGGAGATGTCTTCAATGCCCCGGTATACGTTCCTAGCACTCAAGTTGACTCTGCGCAAGTTATACCTCATAGAAATACACCTGTGACTGGTTTCCCCGGTCGCGCCGCCCTCGGGGGGGCATATGTTGCTAGATGGATTTGGAGTCGTGAATGGGCTAGTGGTGGTTTGTCCTCTGGTGCTATAAGTGCTACGGGAAGAGGTCTTGGAGTATTTGAAGATGAGATGAGAAGGTTATTACAAAAACGTTGGGTCGCGACTGGTGGTGTGCCTCTGCGTACTCATGTAGGCTCTGTACCCGCCGGTCTAGCGGCGTCGACGTCTACGATGAGCGGGAGCGGAGCGCATTTACTTGGTGGAGCTGGAGGTGGTTCTACATTGACTGTCGGCAGCGGTCCTGGAGGGGGCGGTCCGAGTAGTGGCGCGAATAGTGGAGCGAGTACGCCTTTCGGTTCACGTACTGGTGTTGGAGCTACTTTGATTGAAGTGGATGAAGAAGATCTAGACCGTGGACCTACATCTCCAACGAACAACGAGAACGCGCCGTTCGACATTATGGGCCTTCCCTTACCAGGTTTGCAGCATGATCCACCAATTGTAGGAGTGCATTCGCCGCAAGGCTTCGAACCGGCAGTTGGGTCTACCTCGTCTCCGTTGTACGATACTTTGACCAGGAGAATAAGGACGCAGACCGGATCTACAGTCGACACTCTTTCTTCCAGCACGAGTTCGTTACATGGCTGTGGTGCGTCCACAGCATATACGACTCCGGACGTTAGTTCATTGAGTATGAGTATATCGGGCCTCGGGATTAGTCTTAGTCCAGGCACGGCAAGTGGTATTGCGTTGAGTGAACAAACTGCGACCGGTAGTGGAATCTTTACTGGTCCGATCATCGGTTCGAATTCTGGTGCGACTGTGAATCCGACACCGCTCACACCCGTTGTGGCGTTGCCCACTTCAGATGGGGAAGCGCAGATTGGTTGGGCCAAAGTGGCGGAGCCGGATAGCGATGCGTTTTTGACTTACGCTTCCATTGTACCAGAATATTGCCGGTTGGAGGGGTTGTTGGTGAAAGGGCTTGTGTAAATGGGACCCAATACTGGATTGGGTGTTGTTGGGCTTCCACGACTGGCCTACGTGGAAGTGAGTTGTTCGAATAATGTCTTTTTTTTCTTGTTACGCGAAAATTTTATCACATTAATCACCTTCTTAGGTAGTTGGCGGACTCGTTCACCCCTCTTTACTGATCTCCCCTTTGTTCCTCGAGTTCGTGCTTTGGGGTGCTTACTTGCCTCTTGCATTGCAGCATCTGCACATCTGCTTCACAGTTATCCGGAAGATAACTCATCACCCTGGATTTGTTTCATATTCATATAGAACATCTTATCCTGTATCTCCTACTTCCATCTACCCGTGATCAGGTTTTTTTTTAAGGTTTTGATGACCTTTGGCTGTTTTGTAATGATTCTTCAAAAAGTATTGATGTATACAGTTTCATGCGTTGTAGATTTGGATAGCGTTCGAGGGGGGGGAAAAGATACGTGGGATTCCAAGGGCCCTGACTTTAACTATGCGACAAAATTTTTGCAGTGTCACTTTGATTGTTTGATGTGTGTGTATGAGGCATGGAATGAATGTAATGATTTATGTCTTTCGGGATTGTTCATTTGCTCTTCCATGCCGTCAAGACCGCGAGGTGATGTTTTTCTTTCTCCGGACATTTGCAGATATATGGTGATACAGTTTTGATTTTCGACCGACAGATGATTGTGGAAACCGCGGTAATTTCTAGCAAGAGGAAAAAAATAAAATAAGCCGGTGGCAGGGACAATGAGATAAGTGATAGAAGAACTGTGATGATAAGCCTAGAAGTCAGTGAGTCTTGATGTTTATTCTTTTGAGCTAGGTTGTAGAAGCGCAGTTCCTTTTTTTGAGGAGGGGATATGAGTTGGATGGATGGATGGCTTGGCTGGCTTTCTTGTATGGTAAGTTCATCATAGACGGTCGTTAGTTGATGTTTGATTGATGTGTCAAGTTCTACGTGGCTGGTGCCCGGGCATAGGTCCCAGCAAGAGAACAAAGAACAAAGAACGCCAATTCAGGACAGAATGACATGGAAACTATGACAGGGAGACGTGCGGTTCTCAAGTATCCCCTGAACTTGAATAGTGGACCTTTTGGATAGAAAAACCAAAAGCAAGTGGAAGCAGGTCACCAAGAAAACTGAAGAGTGGTAAGTGGTTAGAGACGACTGTGGTGGAATGATTACACAATATATCAATAACGACTATTCCGGTTATGATAAATATGAAATGGAAATGGAAATGGAATGTGAAATGACAAATGTTCTCTCTCGGTGGGTGTGCCCAGCATTTTCGGGGAACGAAGATATAAATAGATGCGCGAATGATGCGCTGATGTGAGAGCTGGAGAGGCTGCTGGCTCACCTTTCAAGCCGCAAAGCAGCCTGGGACATTGGTGAATAGGTTGCAAACATACCCACAAGGATGATATTCTAAACTCATGGACCCAACTGATTGGCTCCTGTGTGGTGTGCCCTCATTCGGCTTCACTGGACCATACTCCAAGGCGTCCCAATGAGCTTTTTTTAGTATATATGAAAAGGCAGGTTGATGAACTTAAGATTCACAACATGGCAATGATATCGAGCTTCTTTCTCCTCCTCCCATGGATGCGTAGAAAATGACGTACCAAGTAGTTGGAGGAAAGAAAGAGACAGTCGTCGCGGCACCTCACCTCGAATAACTAACGCTAACGTACCTGTGCTACATAGGATGAATTCATAATCCATAGCGATGACATTTGTTAGTGGGTTCACCAGTCGATCTCCTTCATTCCTTGGGAATCTTGCTTACATACGTGAACACACATCGGCATCGGCACCGGTGTCCAGTGAAGTGAAATGCAACTCGATCTCTGGTCAGATATGATGGGAAAAGTTTTCTGAGACCGACATCCGTACGGATCTCATACACTTGTTGACGGGAAAGAGTAGAGCATGGCAAAGTCACTCTTCTTATTACCACTTCACTATCCATTTGAGTTAGCTGAACCTTATCTGTTTGACGCGGCTTATAAATGCTTTAGTATGAATACTGTTGATAGGTACGGAATCTTCCCTGTGGCACCAAATACTTTTCTTGACGCGATCTAAACTGATAGGAGCCAGATATCGTAGATCATCTTGCAGGTCTATGACAACTGCCGAGATGTACTTGGCCCGTGTGATCACGAGAGTCCTGAATTGGGTCGAATAATTAGTGAACCAGATATATGCCAGATATATGTATAGATCATCCGGTAATATTATCCGACTCACTAGAGTGCGGACCGCATGGATGATACTACTCACGACCTGATACTTATGGTGATAACCTTGGATCCTCGTGTCGTCTTGTCTCCGCGGATGCTATCCTTGCTTCGACGTTCTAGAACATCGGAAGAAGAAGCCAAGTTTATTGCAAAAACGTGATTTCTGAACGTGCGCAAACTGCCTAGTCTCCAAAGTATTGGCCTCACTGTCCAGTCACTAATCCCAGTCTCTTTCTCTTTCTCCTGAATAATATGGGGGTCTCAGATATCCAGTCAGGCAGTATTTACAAGATCACTTGTGTTGGGAATACATCCCAGGTGCTCAGCCTGACAGACACGAAAAACCGGCAGAGTACGTCACATAACAAGTCTACCATCTTTTCGGCTGACAGCCTTGATTCTAGTTGTCGGGTATCCTAATCATGGAGGTATGAATCAGAAAGTGAGCGATCATCATCCTAGGTACTCAGACTGGTGTCCCTAATACCAGATAAAACCACAGTGGAAGCTCGAGAGGGAGTACGATGGGTGGACCCTTAGGAACCTTGAGACCGGATTGTATGTCGGCGTAGAGGATAGGAGTACGTCCGATGGAGCCAAAGTCATTGCTGTCAAGGACAAATCTATCTGGTATATCCAGCGAGACGACAAGAGCAACAAGCACTTCAGGTACATCAGTTTGCCAAAAGTTCAGTATGGTCGAGCAATCATTCACTATATCTCTAGGGTCTTCATTCCGAATGTCAGGAAGAACCTCGATTTATCAAATCATGGGAAAGGACCAGACGTTGAGATCTGGAGCCAATGGGAGGGGCTCAACCAGTTGTGGGTCTTTGATCAAGGCAAGTCAAACGTGAGCGCATCGAACACAGTAACTCAGTCTGATTCTTAAACAGTATATGGTCCCGGGATATATCAACACTTGACTTTGCCGGAAGGTGAGCGTAGACACAGAGGTAACGATTTGCGTACAAGTAAAAAAACTTGTGACAGTCAAAAAGGTTCTGGTAATTGCAGGCATGTGATATTTTTGAGCTAGTTTTTTTCCTAAGGTTTTCTGTCAGTCAGGTATCAGCATTGACATTGGAGTTGGAATGGCTGTAAGGTACGTTATCTTCGCGTTCGCTGAATTGATTTAAAAACTGATCAATAGCTCTGAATTCGATATGAATTTTATCTTGCAGCCGTCTGTTCGCTAGAGAGGGATATGCAATCGCCATCCTGGACAATCATGGAGATACCTTGATGCAATTACAAAAGGAGCACAACTCGGTGCAGGGTTTTGAGGTAAGCCCCACCTAGTCGCCTAATATTTCCAGCGTTAACTATTTCCAGCTTGCCACATTCAAATTGCAATCTACCACTGCACAAGCGATGACAGAGGCTTGGGAATCTGTCAGGAAGAGATTTAATGGTTCATTATACGAGATCAGAGCCAGCATTTGGAATTCCCGGCATTTAGAACCAAAGAAGTTTATGGACGTCGTACCTGAGGAAGTCGATGTCCCAGCAGCTATTTCCTTTGCAAGGCAAGCCATACTTGCCATTAAAGGAAACACAAGCCTCCAGCGCGAGTCTCGTAAATATGGAACATTGATATTTACAGGCAAATCTGGGGAACTGGAGGCCAATGCTTTTACTTCTTCGTTTCAACGCATCTCGAGGTCTCTGTCACAAGCTCTCTACAGAGAGTTTGGAGATGAGAAAATACATGTGAGCTTCAAAGCACAGGTCTCGCCAATGAACTTACCTTGAGATCTGCACTAGGTTGCACATGTATGCGCAGTGCTTTGATAGAGGAGTATGGAAGATTGACCTTTTTTTTCAAAAGGTAATTCTAGACGATCGTGAGTTGAGATTGACTTTGCGCATTTTCGTCAGATCGTCTCAATGTATGATGAGCAGCCGTTTCGGTCGACTATGAAGAACTCCGATACAGGGCAGAAAGCGTAGCGAAAGTACTCAACATTAATTCTTGAGGCTGCTTGGAAAGTTGAAACTACACTCATAGTCCTACTTACACCTGATCGGACAAGACAGGTCAGCTTGGACGTGGGAATTGGATTGTGAGCCTCAATACTTCGGGGTCATGTCTTATTTAGCCTGATGGTCATTTTCATAGTGCGCTCTGCTCAGTCTAGTAAGACTTATGCCTTAGGGAATCCGTTGGATTGTTTGCGAGGGCAGATGGATTAGACTGGAACGAAAGGGTCGCTACAAAAGCCTACCAGAGTCAACTGTCAAGCCACATACGTGTATGTATCACGTATCTAGGTATCTGGTGATCAGCCGTGTTCATAGCACTTTCTTGCGCTTGTTCTCGTCTTCTCCATTATTTTGGGTGATTATCACACCCTCCCCCGTGCCGTGTTACACTTGACAAAAAAAATATAAAGCGAATATAAAGCGACGCTGGCGAATAAAACGAATCATTTGATGTAGTTAGACACCATCGCATACCTAGGAACGAAATCAGGTATGAGTCATAAATTACAAGCTACTGCACTAAATACTAAGAGTTTTTACTATTCAATTAACTAATGAGTCAAAATTCTACTTCTATCCATTCCACCTATAAACCTCTGTGATTTGTCTGTAAAGTTATCTTGAGCAAAGGTAAGATAAGGTATGTTAGAAAGGTTCAATGAAGTAACTTACTCATGACTTAGGATGATTTTCTCCATCAAATAATCTATCACTGATTTGTAGATCTAGCTCTAAGTGCTTCCTGGGATAATCATTGTTATCTGAAGTTATTCACACAATGTTGTGGCTAATTCATCTACGACTCACATGATTATACAGCTTTGTATAATTCTATCATGATATGATAATTGATTTATCGATTTCTTAGAACTTTTCTCAACAGCATGGACCATGACCGTGGCATTGATACCAAAATTGAAATTGATACAACAAGTTATCAGTTTATCTCATAACCAGACCGTAGTGTCCCAAGAAGAGGGATTTGTTGACGTCATGGAGCAAATATCATGGGACTATAGGCAACTCCGTGATGATGGAGTCCGCATCCGTTGATGGGACATTACCAAAGAAGGTCACTTTTGCTGTTGCATTTGAAACCCCTTCGAGTCCACATATTTTGATAAAATCCCCAGCTACTGCAGCACGCTCTTTATCCACATACGTCACAAATTGATTTAACGGGCATGATGAGCCAGGTCCAGACGTGCATTCAGGAATCGGCACAACTGCGTCATTAATCTATACTTTGATCAGACTCACAATCGGATCGAACATAGCTTGAAACTCACTTTTAATCGAACATATTGCTTTGAGTCGGTAGTATTCCCAGGTAACGGTACGATCTTTCCTGCTTCATGTTCGACAGATGACGGAAGTGGTTTCGAGCATGAAAGTCGTTCAAGTGCGATGTACCCTCGGAAACTGACCACATGTGAAGAGCGGAATGAACGTTTTGCCTGCGGTATATGGGTCGTGGGGAGAGGGTACACGCCACATTCATCTGAGGAGTTCCATACTCCAAGTGCTGAGAGGATAGGTGGTAAATTGTTGTCGTGCTATAGAGATAACCTTTTTTGTCTGGGAATTCTGATAGATTATATCATATGCGTACTGTGAAACTCATAACCAATGGTGGAGGTGTGAAATTCCCACCAGGTGCGGGAGAGCCAGGTCCAGCGCTCAAAATGTCAGTGGTTGCCTTTAGCCAACCGAAACCGACAGCTGCTGAAAAAGGGTTTCCAGGTCCAGATCTGGATGTGTGATAAGATGCCAGCTCATCATATGTATCGTGAATAGTACCCATAATAGTAGTTAAGATCATGTGCATATTCGTAGTTAAGCCATTCGGATTCTGTGTCTTCCATTAGAACAATGCGAGACAAGGCGAGCAGAAAAATCACGAGTGAATACGTCACAAAACCTGGTATCCCCGTCAACCTCTGCTTGAAATCCACAAAGGTCTTGCATGACACCAATATCCGAAGGAGTCAGGACAATCCCATCGAGGAAACTATTGAGTCGTTGCGTAACCTTTTCCTGGTATGTTGCTCGAAAAGTATCTGAATTGACGCTGCCATTGTCTCCTGAACTGTATCTCGGACAGCCATTCGATGATGTCAATGAATCAGCAAAGGTGTAATTGACAGAGTCCGGCAGGGCTACAACAAACCCTCTGTTCATCGAGGTATTGGTGAGATAATTTCCCTGGGATAAGTATCCACGGAGAAAATACGAGGCTGTGTCAAGGACACGTTGCTGGTCTGCGGACCTGTATGGAGTCTTGATAGATGACGTTGATTTGATAATACCGTTGCTTACCATACAGTGAAGTTTGCACCCCCAGGTGTAAGGCGATAAAGTTTTCTCAGCTTTACACCAAGGTCAAAGGATTCACGAGCACCAGTTGACGTCAAAAATAAAGGCTGATGTGGCTGATCGTCGACAGGAGGGATCCAAGTTGAGATGAAGTTCAGAGGGCCACGTGCAGTATACGACGAATTCTGAAACTTTGTAAACAGGGTTTGCCAGCCAGAGAAAGAGCCTGGTTCAGGATAACGACTGTTTGGGTTGATGAGGATATTTTTACTCATGAAAACAGTGTTGACTCACGAGCCGTGTCGAACGATATACGCAGCTTGATCAACGACACATTCGCCTGGCGTCTGCTTGGATATACCGGCTTCGGGTGGCGCATCAAAGTAAGGAGAGGCCGGTCCTGAGTGATGCAAAGGGTTAAATTCTTCCCCTACAGCATGAACGACTTGGTAGAAATTAAGAGCAAAGGAACACAAAAGTATGGTCACTCTCATGTCGACGGGTTTGTCTTAGACCCTTGAAATCATCTAGCCATTTTATCATTTTATTGCAAGGTAGCACGTCGGAATCGGCATGCACTATACCTAATGGCAATAGAGTGCACAGGTATTCGTGTTCATTGTAAGTGACATGTCACAGGTGTCATGATCAAGGTAAGATATAGATATAATCGTCCATGGGGTCCTTGGTTAGATAACACTCAGGTGATGCCACTAGGAAATCAATGTCGCTTCTGCACTCTGATTCAGGCTTGGTTGTTGGCTGCGTGGGAGGCCCTCTGTTCA
>Ga0153987_1000261_pt1 | contig 18618 bp, 20 predicted proteins | sample TSNC071MetaG_FD_102279 | JGI IMG/M metagenome (GOLD analysis project Ga0153987, IMG submission 102279) | Attine ant fungus gardens microbial communities from North Carolina, USA - TSNC071 MetaG | ecosystem: Host-associated > Fungi > Mycelium > Unclassified | place: USA: North Carolina, William B...
TAGGCTAGGTTATACTTGATAGTGTCTATCTAGGTCACAAGGTCCTTGCTATAGGAAGAGATGAGCTTATTAGGTGTCTTAGTGTCAAATGCTGCATCATCTTCAACTTCTTCTACTTTCACCGAGAACCATTATCAGACAAGGGAGATGAGAACCAAGATAATACATTGGAGGGAACAGGGTCTAGGATGTATAGGTGTAGGTGGAAGGGCATTAGAACCCCCAAGAAGTAAGGCAAGTTAATTCCCAAATTAGGTCATCGGATATACATACAGATCAATGAGGATCACACATGGTACATCAAAGAAATTGACGGCATGCCTTGCAACTCTCAGAAATAGCGTCTTCTCAAAATCGATTCGTCCTCCTCGCGATATCTCCACTACGATGATGTTATACACGTCCAGAAAGCACCATCCTATACACGAGTCAATCCAGGGTCGCCACAGCGACTACGTAAATCTCAGTCAAATTAATTGTTCGCAGTCAACCCACATCGATAATGACATGAGAGAAAAAAAGGCATCCGGTGAGAACATGCAAAACAGAATGATTTTTTTTCTGTTCTTGCCCTGGATAGAGCTTGTGGCAACTATACATCACCAATAATAGAACGAAGACATGACCGGATAGACTGGTTTGTTTTGAGAATAAGTGCACCTAGGGATAGAGCTCAGTGGTCAACAAAGAGCTAAACAGGTGGAATAACATACAGTGATCGGAGCTAAGAGCATTAGCCATGCCATGATGTATATTCAGATAAGCCTCATGGCAGTGATGATGCCGAACCACAATGACACGGAGCGGCTCTGCCTAAAATCCACGATGCTTTGCTGAAAGTCCACGCAAGCAGTCATTTTTAAGAAATAGAACAGATGATCAAAGGGAGGATTTCAAATTTCTGTTTCCTCTTTTTTTCTTTTTTCTTCTTGAATTAACAATTTCTTACACGGTGCTCGGTCGCAGTCCGTGGTAATTTCTATTTCCTCGGAAAAGTCAAAAGGAAACATGGTTTTCACCCACAACAACGCGTTCAGAAGTCACTGTCAAATCAACCCCAAAAGTAATGCAGCAATAAAAATTCATACAGCACTTCAGTCATTATCTCAGTCAGCATTCATATCAAAAGCAAAACTAATTTATCAAGGAACCTTGTAAACATTATTCAACCTCGAAACGACAAGATAAGATAAATTCACTTGAAACAGAAAGTGTTCAAGCCAATAAGAGTATGTTGGAATGTAACAGAGTAGGGTGAAGATAGTTCATCGAGAAGTAAGGAATTTTAAGAAAGACAACAGTATATGGAATGGTTGACGGCTAGTTATAGGGAAGTAAAAAAGTGCACAAGAGGGGATACGGGCAGTACAAGGTATATATCACTTATCGAAAGCAGAAGCATGAAGGGAGAGAAAAGCTAAGTACAAGAAGCACAAAAAAATTCATGATTAGATCACAAAAAATTAGAATTTATAAAAAATCGGAATAGAAGAGCAGCAGGTAACATATCCAAAGACCGATCAAACGCGGAAGGAGCAGATAAGGAGGATATAGTCGTCCAAAAGGAGAAAGGACGATAGAGTAGAGGAAGCAATTAAAAAATGGGTAACAAAAGCAAGATAGGTTGTTCACAAGATGACGACACGATCAAAGAAAGCAAGGATATCAGTCACGAGATACCTCGATAGGCCACACGTTCCCTCGAGGGCGGTCAGGTTCACCGGAGGGGCTCACAATGGTTACTTGCGGTGGAGGTTGCTGAGGCTGAGATCGTGCAACTCCTTGCTCTGTGGTTTCTGACATCGCCTGAGCATGTTGAAGTTGAGGAGGCTGCTGTTGAGCGACGGTAGGTACAGGCTGAACAGGAGCCGATGCTCCTGCGGGAGCGCCTTGCTGACTCACGTGTACACCCCTCATCTCTTCGATACCTCGTTTGAGACCAACCAGCATACGATCAGTACGTTCCAGCATCTCCACTGTCCTCCTCCGGTGTTCACTCAAGTCCATATAATGTCGCTCGAGATCAGAAAGAGTTGGTACACTCATGATACTGTTGAAGACGAAACTCAAGTTAACCTCTGAAGGGCTGAACTCAAGTGGACCGGAGGAGATAGGATAGCCTGTAGCATTGTGACCGGGCGAGTGAGTGCGACTCGGGGCATTTGATCCGGAGCGAATATAACTGGAATGGGCTTGAAGGAGGGCAGCGGCTGCCTGACTGTTGAACGCAGCGAAGCTGGGAAGGTCAAACCCACTGTGAGGAGAACCGGTGGGTGCAAAAGGACCCGCTGCGTTATGGCCACGGCTGGGATAGTCGCTACGGGACGGCGCACGGTTTTGTGGCGAGACAGAGCGACCATCCCAGATCTTCCTCTTTTTGCGCGTTGAACTGACGTGGCTCTCACCCTCCTCCTCCCCACCATCCATGCGAACGTCTTCATCTTCCTGATCTGCAGCACGAGTGATCCGACTGCGACGAGCACGCTTCCTCTTGGGCTCTTGGGTCTCTCCTTCACTATCTTCACCATTCCCGCCAGCACCAGCTGTACCCCAGCCAACAGTCACAAGCGCTTCCGCAGCGGCTTGGTCAGATATGCGACCGGAAGCACTACCCCCTGCTGCACCGGAAGCTGCAGGGACACGTTTTCGGCGTTTGATGACCGTCTTCTTCATCGAGTTTGGACGATGGGTACCATGAAGTTTAAAGTAGAGACCTATTTAGCAGATTATGATAAGACATACGTTCATAAAGCTGCGTGAAGTTGGAAATTGCAATTTCTAGGAGAATAGATCAAGCGAAAGAATGTTCAACGTCCCATCAGGACACATCAGAAACTCGTTACTCTACTAGGTGAAAATCATGCAGGACACGCTTGATGGAAACAAATAAGAAATTTATGAGGTAGAAGACTCACCGCATGCATTACAGATATTATTGCCGATGTCATCCCTTCTCCAAAGCGGAGTCGTGCTCGTGCCACAGTTGGCGCAACTCAACGCACCAACAGCAACCCGGGCTTTCTTTGCATTGATTGCATTAGCACTGGCATCACTCTCGTTGGCAGCGGGTGAGGCCACCTCCTCAGGAGCCTTGGGAGAAGCCATACCACCGATGGTCTCGGCCTCAGCAGCCGAAACCTCAGCAGCTACTCTGCCAGCTGCAAGAACATTATTATAAGTTGGGCATCCAAAGCAGGCATCTGTTCCGCCAGTCCCATCGCAACGACCATCGCCAGGACAAGTGCCCAACTTGTGGTGACTTATTGCAGAGGTAGAAATCTTGGACGATTTAGAGTTAGGTGAAGAGGCGGCATTAGAAATGCCAGTCATTGTGGCCGTCGGAGCAGGTGTCGGGGTCCGCCCAAGATTAGTAGGGCGAGGCATATGCCGCGTTTTCTGATAGAGACCTAGATAAGGATGATGATGTGAGTCAATGTTATTCGATGGAAAGATACCAGATCTAGGCGGGGAAGGAAGAGGAGATTGGGATGGAATTCGAGAAGAAGTGGTACGATGGCCCTCAGACGAAAAATCTTTCTTGTCCATGTTCGGGATTGTATATCCACACATAAATCGGACAGGGCTTTGTATGTGGAGAAATTGTAAGATATGTAACATGTCATGAGGCCTAAGCATGCATCTGGGCTGCTGATGATCGAGAAAAATCTCCAAGGTTGAAATGACAATGGTTACGCGCATCGATAAGGCGAATGCAGCAATGATGTGGTAGGAGCCATACAAATAAACACCATCCCCGAGACACATGTTCAGGGCAAGGGGAGTATGAGGCGAAGATGGGGCAAGACTACCTGTCAAAGACGAAACACTCGATGGAATGAAAATTTGAGACAATAAAGAACGAAAGGCAGTCTAGCATACGATGTGCGGAGTGCGCACCCATCGTCCACGTGTGTGACGTGGATGAAATCTCTTGGACAGGGTCCAGGAAAAACATGAAGTCAAGTGGAGTGAGGCAAAAAAATCTCACCACAAGCATTGCAGACAGGATTGCCATCTGCGTCACGCCTCCAAAGGGGAGTGGCAGTGGTGCCACAGTTCATACACGGCGCACGACCAGGAGCGGCAGTGCTCAAGATGTTATTTGTATTTTCCTCCAAAGAGACTAGACATAGCAGTGAGATAGGTACAGACATGGTTCACAGAGAATCTGAGCTACCTGTACGCGCCTCTGTTGGGTTGGTGGGCTGATCCGGCTGGGCAGCCGGGAACTGGATGCGTGCCACAGGGCCCACTGTGGCGTTCGGCATACTGACGACCGGTGACTCGAGGACGACAGGAGACATTTTATGTGTTTGAAGTAGAACGATGTATTACACGAAAAAGTCGCGAGGCTAGATTAGTCAGTCACTGTCGGACACAGTGAGCAGTGGCAGGGCGAAGGGGACAGTACTAACAAAGATATGCAGCGTCTGTGCTGTAGAAGACAGTGACGATGAGGAGGATGCGTCGTTGAGGACGGACAGGTGGTGGTAAAGAAGAAAGCGGGGCAGGGTTCGGGGAATTGACAAAAGGAGAGGTGATAAACAGTCTGATAACAACTCTCAGCCAATCATATTTGTTCAATTTACGAAGAGATTATATTTCAGACTCCGATGGGCGGAGTTTGTTTCAGTTCCACCCCAAAACCAGTGATGTGCCCAAGCTGTACGGGTGGTCGTGTGTGGGACACTGCACGGAATGCATTAGAAATGTTAGGAATGAACAGTATTTGTTGTGTAAATCTAATCTCGGATGAATCTGGCCGTTGACCCCAATACATCCTCCTTGCATGAGTCTGATTCCTGCGCTTGTGCACGTTGGATTGCATTAACTCGCCAACGCTTGAGCGCGCTGCGGCACATCCAGTGTTTCACAGACTGCTAGGTTTCAAGGACCAGGGTGATCTGATCAATCCTGACTATGTTGTGTCTGATCTCTCTTAGACAAGGATTCTCCTTTCATCCATCTAATCTCCGCCGTCATCGTTTCCGAGGTTATCCTCCCAGAAGCTCGCTATCTTCCTCCTTGTCTAATCATTATCCGATTCCTCCTATCATGAATCAAACTCATGCTTCACAACCAGCGTTGCTTGCTCTTCCCACGATGTAATTGTAATTTTGAGAGCTAGATGGGATACTGCCATTTCGAATATTCCCGGCTTGTGCATAAATATTTCGATGTGGATCAGGACGTTACCAGCCATCTAATCTAATTGATTCACCGCTTCGTTGACACACACTTATCCACCGATTATTCCCTCAATGATTCGCCCTGTCCACATTTACGGTGTTCAGGGAATACGAGGACTCTCCGTGGTCCATGATGCTATCTTGTAATCAAATAAATCGGTATTCGGAAGACAGGGGCAACATTTCAATCGCCGGTGATCTTTGTTTGAAACATCACCAGTCAACGAAGATTGAAAAGTCTTTCCATCCCTTTCCGGCGATAAGATCGGCGCATATTAAACTTTAAACATTCGCTTCGGGTTCGCAACCTCATCGCATAATTCTTCCCTACGGGTGTTTCAATCACGATTACTATCCTTCGCACTCAGAATCCCTCGGTGCACTTCCCCAGGTATGCATCCACCTATTCCAGATCCACCAGGCCAGTGACTGTCTGAAATCATACGTGGCAGATGACTACCGGATATCGGCTGAAATTAGATCATCAATCATCCACGGAGTTCGGCAAGTCGGCAACATGGTTTTGCAACCACGTAATTTTTACAACTCAAGTTCAAATAAAGTCGAAATCTTATCCTCTTGGGGCATTCTTACAAGCCCAAACTCGTATCGAGCTAGTATGAGAGAGTGGAACATCCCCTCATTTTGATGCTTCCAATGGCTGCCTTCATTCAATCGACTTCCCATTTTCTCTTCCATAAAAAACTCTGATCACACGAACCCAGACTCGTGCAGAGGCAGCGCCACTTTCGTACTCAGAGTCAGCTAGAATAAAATTGATGGATATCTTCCCGAACTAGCGCTATTTTTATATCTCTAAACTAATCAGGCAATTGACCAGCAACTCGACGTCAAGACCTTTCTCGAACATTCTGGTTCGAGAAGTTCTGTTCCCCTCCCTCGTGCGCAAATCCAGTGGGTAATTCTTCTTCTTGACCCCTATAGTGAAATGGTGATAGGCAGACGGCGTCCTTCGATTCAAAGAAGCTGACGTTTGAGACAGAGCATAAATGATCCTAGTGGCGTCAACTGATCGCATCAGCTGTACGTTATTTCTATAGCATTGAGAGTATTAGATTACTGTGTCTTGGTCAACGGCACTCAGGAAAGGGCTTGTAAAGTCATTTACGCCCTAGGCTAGTAGAGCTCGCCATAGGCCATGAGCCGTCGATAAGTTCTGATTGATTTAAGAGTCAGTAGTTTCTCGAATCGACATGCTTATAGTTTCTCAGTTAAAAACCACAGAAAAATTCCAGACCCCCGAAAGGTTTTTCTTGAACGTTTGTCTGGTGGCACAGAACCTCCACAGCGCTCGGGGGATTTTAAAACTCGATCGACTTTGGACACCAAATAGCATCACCAAATATCTCCAAAAGGCGATCTTGATCATGAGTTTCAACTTCAAACTGATTTGAGCCTACTTTTACACTACATGTCACGGAGACAGAGAGAAGGAGATTCACCCCAGATCCATCTGTCGGTACGACCTTATTGCAAGGTACGCAACCGAATGTTTCCAGTGTCGTTTATCATCAATGTTATCATTTGTCTACCCTTGGGTGTTACGAATCCAATAACACACAATATAAAAAATACTTCTCAGATTATCCACAGCGTCATTGAGTAAGACGCCCAGTCCCAAGCCAGGAGATTCTCCCATATTGCTAGTGGGCATGACTTTGATGCAGGATAATAATATGCTTACATAACAAGTTATCTCACGGTCCCTGTCATCGATACACAAAGGTAGCGTCATAGACATCGTCAACATCCTCAAGATACGACAAGATGGTGAGCACGAACTTAGACTAGATCGATGCAGAAAGTCCTTCCTATGGCGCTGGTGGAATGATATGCAGGCAACCTGACTGAAATGAGTTGGATGCTGACGGATGGTTTTGGATGGAAGCAATTTTTTTTGGACATCTGCTGCGTTACTTTCAACCTCTACGTTACAGCACATTGACTATCAATTGATTTTGCCCTTGTTCGACTTGTATAAAAGACGAAAGGTGTGTTCTGAACTTCTGCCATGGACCCAAATTAATACTAGAACATTCAGGCACCTCGTCCTTCGGGTGCGTCGATTTCGTTCTGGTTATCAAGCATCATATTCTGAATACTCTTTCTTTCACAAATAGTAAGCGACACACCAAGTCTCACACCATCTGCCGTCGCTGTGGCAACCGCGCCTTTCACAGGCAACATAAGAGTATATCCTCCCTTACTAGTTTATCGGTTAGCTGATCCTTTTACTCACTTGCAGCCTGTGCTTCATGTGGCTATCCATCCGCCAAGATTCGCTCGTATAATTGGGGACAGAAGGCTAAGCGCAGAAAGACAACTGGCACGGGCAGGATGAGGTATCTAAAAGATGTTTCCAGGAGGTTCAAGAATGGATTCAGGCGAGTCTTTGCTCACTTTTCTTTGTCTTGCCCATATTGATTTTTGTCAACCAGAGAGAACACTGTTGCCAAGAAAAAGACTCCCAAAATTTCAGAGGCATAAACAATTTGTCTCTTTCTTATTCCCCTCTTGTATTACAGTCAATGCATCTCATGTTCCCTTCACTACCTCGCATAAGGCTTATCAACTTGACAATGAAAAAGGAGGATCTACGGTAATATTTACAGTGTCACTTGAATCGACAATGTCTGTTGGGAGGACATTGATCTCGACACAAGACCAAAATTACGATGACTGTTGTCATCTAACTCACCAGATTTTTTTGCCATCCGTAGGGCCCTATTAATCACTATGCCTTGTCTCGTAAGTATTCTCGTGGAGGGCTGTCATTACCGGTAAATCACAATTTTTGATACATCTAGTATCATTGACCACCAATTATTGTCCTACAACTTGAAATCCTTGAGGCCGCCACAGATGAAATAGCACTGGCTGTATAAAAAAGAACTGTGTACACCAATTTCAAAATTGGTTAATCTGTATGTTCTCTGGGTGCTTTCGTATCCATATGTCCGTGTAGAAATTGTATGTCTCTTTTGTAAGTATTCTTTCTCCAGAGTTTCGGATGGAACAACAGATTTTATACTTATCCAAAGGAGCCAGGAGATGCAATTCCATTCAATATTCTTTCCTGGCTATTTATCTGGCGTTGAGGAATTATGGCTATCAAACGACTTAGAGAACAGCGACTCCATCCTACTATACTATTTAGACCATGAATATAGACTAGTATATGCATCAAGCTGACACACAGTATTCACAAGTAATTGAGGCTGTCTCCAGTCAAATCGGATGCATACCCATAAACCTGCAGAATTACATAGGAAGCAATAAATAACATCGTGCTAACAGCTACAGAATTGCACATCTTTACAAATCGTAGATGTAGCAGCAGCTGTAAACATACTGTCCGGATGAGAAAAGATGACGTGGACATATCAGAAGGGTATAGTGGATAGTGTATTTTCCTAGTCAACACCAAGTAACCAACACTAGTTTTGCGTCATGCATGGGCGCTCCCCGTGTCAGTCAGACTGACATTGACAAATCTTCCCGTCAAACCTTGGACACCGGAGCTACCTGAATTATCTTTTCTAGGTAGGACCCATGACGGCATTGCACTTGCGCCAGATGGAGAAGGTCTTGAAGGTTCATAAGCACCTGTAGTACCTCCACCAGGACCCGATATGCTCAAGGTCGCATTATTATCGGGATTGGAGGTTGAGCCAGGTAAGGCGGAGGAGGTGCCAGCGAGGGGTTGGGCGGTGGAATAGGAAGAGGGGTAAGATGTCGGAGATTTCGTTGTCAACTGCTGTTGAATACTTGCATAATCATATCGATGCTGCCCCTCTTGAACGCTTCCACTTTGCGACCCACTCTGTCCTGAACCTCCATCTTGCCCTACAATCTCCTGTGCCGTTGCCACAGATCGACTGGCAGTGGTGCCATCCGTCAGTCCCGGCACACTCACAAAATATACACTACCCGCTAGATCATGTCCTCCTTGAGCATAATATCGTGCCCACGCTTGCACATTTGGGTCCGAATAGGTCGCCTTCGGATCGAAAACGTAGGGAGGACCTGATTGAACCGATGGCTGATGTTGATATTGCTGTTGCTGGACAACTGGTTGGAGTTGAACAAACTGTGGCTGTTGGAAATCTTGTCCATCAGGTTGCAATGGGTCGCTGGATTGTAGTTGTTGGACAGGCTGTTTGACAGGTTGCATTTGATCACCGGTTCCATTTTGAGTAATTTGGTATTCCTGGGGTTGGGACTGAGATTGTGCCTGGTTGTCAGTATACAAAGTGAAGGTCGATCCTTGTAGTGGTTCAGTTGGTTGATGCAGCTGAACGGTCGGCTCATCATGTTGAGAGGGCTGGGTCTGATCTGGGAAGCCCATCTGCAACCCTGGCTGCCCCTGGATCAGGGGTTGAGACTGTGGTTGTATCTGGTAAGGTGCTTGACTGTGTAACTGAACCTGAGGCTGATCAAGTGCGGAACCGGTTTGGGACTGCGGCTGCTCTTGTTGGGCAGGGATAGGATAAGGTGTTGGTCTTTGAATTTGAATAGCATAAGGTGCGGTCGCTATTTGGGTATGAGTAGGTTGCTGTGCTTGCTGCTGAACAGGCTGGGGTTGAGGTTGAGGCCGCAGTTGCGCCTGGCTATCTTGTTGTTGAGGTTGCGACGGTTGTATTGATTGATGCGGAATCGAAAGCTGATTGAGAAACTGCTGATTTGGAACCTGCTGATTTGGGACCTGTTGATTTGGGACCTGGATAACAGGGCTATCATGACCATACGACGCAGATGCAATAGTAGTAGTCGGTAAATCTGCCGGAGTTGGGTGATATTCGGAAACAGGAAAAACAGACTGAGGCTCAGGGAATGCCCGAGGATTGCCGACAGGTCCCGACTGGCCGAACCCAGGATATCCTGAGGCAGTGGGGGCATAGCTTGTTTGATAATCATACCACCCTCGGCCTTCTGTGCGTGATTCGGGACGCACTGAGATGGGATACGAGTTGTGGGGATAAGAAGGTTGGTATGTAGGTTGGTCATATGCACCAGTATGTCGGGCGAGCGATTCTTCCATCATACGTTCAAAGATAGTGCGCGCACGGATAAAGGTCTCGTTCATCGAAACGAGATCAGCTGTATAATATGAACAACGAAGCGTACGAATAATCTTGTGAGAAGACGCGATGAGAATCAAAGACAAGTATATACCTCGTTTCTGACTGTATTTGTCAATCAGCTTGACTATACGTGGCCTGAGCCCCATGCTTGACCGATATAATTCCTGTCATTGCTTTCAACACTCGGATCTTGATGAAAAACAGATTTACGAACCTGGATCTCTTCGTTGTCAGCCAAGTTGTCTTTGGCAGGATCGAAGGCTCTGAGGAGGGACAACAGCTTCTCAACATGAACAGCCTGTGCAAATACTGCTGCTTCTTGTTCAGCTTCATGGGCAAGCTCAGACGCGGTTGGCTCAGGCATTGGTTCCTAGTTATGTTGTTCACTCATGAAGGTCTCTGGCAATGAGGACTTACGACATAATTGACGGGAAAGATCCCTGTTCGCCCCTTCAGTTGACCGCGCCACCAATCTTTGTAACCTCTGTCTACAACCTTGATGATATCATTCTTTTCGAAAGCAAGTTCTCCTGGCTCTGTTGGTTGGAATCTATGCAGAGCCCTAACCCTTGTTATGATTGCACTACCCCCTGGTTGCGATGTGGTGGCAGAAGTGAGTGCAGAGGGAATGCCATTTGCTGACACGCTAGGTGTATCTGTGTGAGGATGATTGGTAGAATGATCGTGTGCAAGAGTTTGAGATGAATGTTGCTCGATGGACTGGGGTTGAGCCTGTGGTGGTGCAGAGGAAGAATGGTGTTTAGTCTGCTGATGTTGGCGTGATGGTGAGGGCGAACGCGCAGGCACATAGCCACCTTGGTACTTTGGTGCAGTGTACATACCGCTCGCTCCTCCTGTTCCTCCATTCGTGCTGCTGGTGTCAGGTCTCAAAGACGAGCCTGCAGCAGCAGAGCTGGATCCAGCTCCTGGCGATCCACCAGATGCCAGACTATATTGTGCCCACTTATCCCTGCCGCCCCGATCGTGCATCGACATTTCCAGCACACGTTGGAGCTCCTCTTCTTCCTTGCGTCGAATTTCATCATCCACAGTTGGTGGTAGGGGCTCTTGTGGCGTTTCAAACCTATGCCCTGTGGCACGTCGATATTCTATATACAGCAATAGTTTGCGAGCTGCACACCTTTTGATTTAAGATTGTTGTAACAGTCCTCCATGACACCGAGCGCTGGATCATCTTGAAATTCACCCGTCCAATGCGCAACAAGAGTGAGAACACGTTTACGGACTTTATCATGCGTGGTCTATTGCGAGATCATTAACACCACACTTGACATGAAGTTCAACAAATCAAATACTTAGTACTTACACGGTCTGCCACAAGTTTTTCCAAGCTTTGTGTGAAAGCTCGACTTGCAATCTCCTTGTTAATTGCCACACCGCAGTTCTTAGATAGCGCATCGGTCGTCGAGAGTGCGTACAGCTGGACATTTGCAGATCGATGTGCGAGTCGCTTCAACAGGGCTGTTATGACATTATGTGCCCTAAATCACATTGTGACAAATTCTTAGGGGTTTATTTCCAGTCTACTTGCCCTTCGTCGCCTTCATCAGTGACTTTATCACACAGGTTCATAATCAACTCCCAGTTCTCAGAGGTCAAATTCTCGTCGGTCGCTTTCGCTGTATAGTTGAATGAGAATGATATTCTACGACTCGGGGATAACTTGACTCACCGACAATATCATCATAGAGGTTGCTGGCACCGCCGCCAAACATTGCTACAGGAAGTGCTACCGGAAGATGATGATGGCAGATACTCAAATAATCAAATATACTCAAATTGCCTGACGCTCGCGTGGCTGTTCTCACGGGATGAGGAATCACACTAGGCTAAGCAATTCCCGGCCGTCAGCTAGCAAAGTTTTTTTTTTTGCTCTCCAAATTCTTGGTCTACCACGCTCCGAGACCGACAGCCAGACTAATAATCATACCAACTGCTGTAATTCAAGCTGTTCGCTATCATGTTCTTCTATCAATATCATAGGACCACCGAATGAATGGGGAGTTGTCATAATGATTCCTTGCGTGAATCATAATCCACTTAACCACATTATTAAACTTTTGAAGTCATTCAATGCCAATGGTCTATGGTTGACTCTCACATCGTTGCGATCTTTACTCTCAGCAGATCCTTGGGGGCAGGATTCTGAATTGATACACTTGCGTAATATCCTACCGACACAATTTTCCCTTCGTCCGTACAGATGCCGTCGTCCTGGGGAGCCAATTTCATCGATTTCGAGTATTGCAGTCCTCAGAGGGTCCCTCCTTCAGTCGGTGAGCGTCATTGACACCTAGTCTCGACGCTGGGTTCACAGCATTTCAAATACATTTCAAATCTGATCAAAGTGCAACGGAATCACGCTTTCCTACTCAAGAATGTCAATTGCTTATTGCCGGTTTAACGTACCAAGCAGTAGTCGAGACAAGGTATCTCAGTCTGAACAGCCACTCTCATCCCGAGATACTATTCCAAAGGAAGAAACATGGAGATTGTCTGTTTTGTCAACTTTGTTAACTACAAGGTGGAATGCAATTTCTTTCGTCCTCGGGTCGGTTATCTCCGCACATGAGTTCTAACTTAGATCACCTTTGAGGGGTATTGTACAAACGTCTTCCCTTTTCATGAGCGCAATCGACATGGAGGGCTTGATAGATACTGGTAGGACTATGAACTCTTGTGCTATCATTGGTCAGGTTTTCAGTAGCTTAACGTCAGAGCTATATCATGACTTGGTCCATTACTTCAAGTATGCATCTTCGGCATATAGCCCTGTCTGTCCTCGACCAAACGGCAAGAAGCTCGTAATGCCGGTGCGTGACTCCGTTTAGGTGTGCGAGTAAGCCCAGAGCAGAATCTCCTGAGACCAGTTTTCCAACATTTCGGGAGACATCCAAGGATATGTTGCCCGAGATGATGCTCGACACGAAGTCATCATCGCATTTCGGGGAAGGTAAGCATCGGCGTAGTGAGTGCCCAGAAATAATCATATCTTGTATCAGTGTTTCCATCTTGACCTGGATTTCGGATGCGTCGCTCATTCTAGTCCCCTTCATTACATCTGGTGCGAAGGTACCGTGTAGGTATTCCAAGGGCACTTCGATCGTACAAATTCACACAACTGAGGATATTTCAATAGCTGGGGTTCGTGTCCATTCAGGATTTCTATTATCGTGAGTTCTTTCATAGATTCTCACAAGGTACCGTTGAGTACGAAAGAACAGATGGCACTCGATCCAGATAATAGTCAGGATGATAATTTCTCAACAAATGAAATCACACCCAAACTACGCGATTGTAACATCTGGACATTCTCTCGGAGGGGCACTCGCCTTATTCTGTGCTATCGTGCTCAAACAACACTATCCGAACACGTAAGTCAGTCAGTCACTTGTCGCGAATATCTTCGTAACCCTTTCTCTTCAGGAATGTCAGAACGTATTCATATGGAGCACCTAGAGCTGGCGTATGTTTGCAGTCTCTTTATCTCTCTTCCATCTCATCTTCCGTGGATGTGTATTCTAACGAGAGGGATTAGAATGAAAAATTTGCTACCTTTGTAAATGATATGTTCAGAGAGAACGCACACCGTGGTGAAACATAATCTCAATGTCTCCTTAACTATGACTTATGATTGGTTATTAGTGGTACACGGTGATGATGGGTACGTTCTGCATGAACCAAGCCAAACTATGCAGTATTCATGAACCAAATTATAATAGTGTCGCAACGATAATTCCGACTAGATTGGGATATCATCATCATGGTCCGTTCCGCTGTTCTGTTTAAAATGTCTCTGACCGACAATTGGAATAGGTATCGAGTACTGGCAGTATACAAGTCCTGCCTCAGAAGAAACGACCCGTGCGTGTGATCCTCAAGGAGAGGATCCGCGATGTTCTGCGTGCATACCAACGAGAGGGATTAATCCTGCTCATTGGATAGTAAGTCTCAGTTCCTATCTCAATTCCTGAGATAACCAAAAGGTTATAGTATTTCGGGATCCCATGCCTCACGCCTTTCTGCTCATGAGGCCACACAATATCGTGAGAGGAACATGAGAATACAAAATGTTTTTGTCCTCTATTTGTTTGAAAGAAAAATAAGTCGCAGTTCGACGTAAATTGTCAGGAGTTATGCATCAGTAGTGTGGGAGTCGAATTCATTGAGCTTTCTACTTCTGTCACCTCTTTCTCTTTCCCCACTCAGAGCACTTTTTGGAAGTACCCCATTCTATTTGACCTTGAGGGCTTAATTATTGAACATTGTGATGCACCTTGGCTCAAGTGACCCAATGATCGGTGGCCATGTAGACTTGGTCATCACCACCATCATACATAATCCGCATCACTTGGCAAATGTTCCGAACTAAGGACAGATTGAAATCCTCAATGAGACCAGAAACAAGTTTACCACACCAATGGAACGATCGTTAAGCTCGGAAAGTCTGAGGCTGACAAAGGACAGGACAATTCGCGATCTATCGGACAATTCAGCAATATTTTTCTAGTCCTATTGCTTGACTCTTCTCGTTTTCACACCTGCATTTCCACTCGCTTTCTTTCAAATTTGCATTCCTATCTTGCGCTCTTACAATCTGTGCAAGTCTTCCCTGTTTCTCTCAAGCAACCTTGGCCATTACCATTAGTCTCCGTCGGTAACTGTTTGGGAGGTCGTACAGTATCGAGAGTTGGGTGTCGAGCATTATCCATCCCTTATGAGTACTGGAGTTCTCGGAATTGGAGTCGGTGGAGCCAATCTGGGTGTAGCAGAACGACCTTCAGCTAGAGATATCATCCTCGATACGGCAGCTCTTGCTTCATCACTTTCCCTAGATCAGATTCATCAACTATCGCAATTGCACAATCTTGTTCTTGGTCATGGAAATGATACTTTGACCTCATCAATATTGGTTGACAGGAGTACTAGAAGTGGAAGTGCTATAGATGGTTTGACCAATGACCTTGATGGCGGTGCTCAGGACGTAAGACAGGAATCAAGCAGAGGTAGTGCTATGGAATTGAAGGACACCAGTCTCAGTGGGCTTTTCTATCTCTCAGACCTTGGATCGCTTGTTTCGGCTTCTACAGACGTACAAGACACTGGTCAGCCTCAACTACCGATGTCAACTTCTACCTCCGGCTTAATATCTCTACCTTCTTTACAAAGTTCACAGACTATCACACCCACATACTTGGATACTAGTCTTTCGATTTTCGACGGCATCTCGTCTTCCAGGGATCATCTACTCGAGCTTGAGTACTTACCTGAATCGTTGTCGTTGACGAAACCGTTTGGCTCATTGTCAGATCTTCAAGCACTGTCAGTTTCAGCTCTAGATGGAGATTATCCATCGGTATATGATGCTGCAGGGGCGACGACCGACGTTATGGATGTGTCGTGGTTAAATCAAAGTAACGTTATCGTTCTCGGTTCCGACGATTGTGACAGCAGAAACAACCAATATCATTCGTCAACTATCTCGAATCCGCTCAGAGAAGATGGATGTGTCGCGGCAACTTTCAGCATGGGTCACGATCAAGACACTGCTACTGGTGGTCATTACTACGGAGTCAACGGTTCAATATCATCGATCCCGTCGTATCTACCTGGTTTCATTGAACTCAGCATCCCGCCGTCGCTCTCACCAATGATGCTGCATTATGATAGCCAGGAAAGAATCGTGACCAATGTCACGGAGACTAATAACATGGTTGGAGATAGCGAGAGCTTTCCGTCTGTTTTGGGTGGTTTGGGACATGTCGATGGTATAGAGTCGTCTTTGAACGGGCTCAAGAAGCAAGGAGGTAGAGTAAGAGATGCAGAGGTTGGGATTGAGCCAACGATTGTGCTCAGGAGGGCAGGCTTTTCTGGTTCCAGCGTGTCTTCTGCTAATGGGATAACGAGTCATGGATCAAAGAGAGGAAAAATACAGTCGGCGCCAGTTCAGTATACAAATATACCTATCCCCCTGCCGATACCCACGAGGAGCAGGCCAACGTTGTTGAAGGGATGGCAGGGGGACGAGAAAAGCGACCTAATGTTGTCATTTGGAGAGGATCATCGGACGGAAACCCTACAAACACAAATGCTTGTAGGGCAGAACAAGAACAAGAAGAGGAAAAGGATGGGGCAACCAGAGGACGATGAGTCGAAAGAGAGACAGAAATCTGCCAGTTTGGGAGGAGAGATGCTGGGGTTGCGAGCGATCAGCGAAGATAGTATTTCCAGTGCTCTAGGTGATGAATTATCCGAGGAAAAGGATAGAAAGAGAGGAAGGATATCGACCTCGAGCAAGGACAAGGGGATCAAGACGAATTGGGATGGCAGTGACGAAGAATCTGAATCGGACTCGGACACAGATATTTATTGTCCATCTCGGTCGTCTTCGCCTGCGTTCGACAATTACGGATCCTCGTCACACACGACAAATAGTAATCGACGAAGTGGCAGTGCTCAGACGATGACTACGGTGACTACGAGCATGTCGTCGACCTATGGCGAGGGCGATGGAGAAGAACAGAAACAGGGAAAGAAAAACAAAGGAAAGGCCAAGGGTAGTGCTGCGTTAGCTCTCGCCAAAATCACGATGATGAGCGGTAAACCTGCCATAAGTCCGTGGGGGACATATGTTCCTTTCCCGGTAGATGAAAATCAAGGACAAGACATTTTTCCTGAGGATGATACAGAAATTCGTGCAGGAAGGAGAAGAAGAAATGGTCATATACCACTTCCCGTTCCTGTCCCGCATCTGATCAAAAAGAGTCGTGGTCGGAAAGTACCGTATGTTGCGAAGGAGGTAACATCACAGGGCGACAAGAATTCTAGTGGCTCGTCGAAAAGGGCTAGAGAAGGGGAACAGTGGAAGAGGATGTTTGTCTGCGAGGTTCTGGGTTGTGGCAAGTGTTTCGTGCGTGGAGAACATTTGAAGCGACATGTTCGGAGTATTCACACACATGACAAACGTATGTTTTCCCTTATTCTTACTATTGTCGTGCTCAATATTAAGGAAGCGCACCCCTGCCCATACGAAGGATGTGATAAGTCATTCAGCAGACGTGACAACTTGGGCCAGCACGTGCGGATCCATCTGCCAAATAATAATAATATTATTATTGATAATAGTTGATATGTTTGTCATAGTTGACTGCAATTTCACATGCAATCCATTTATAATTTATAATCCATCTATTCTTTACCCTCACATGTCTTCCAAATCTCCTCCCAACATCCACCACCATGCCAGCCTCAGATAGTCCTTCCCCTAACTCTGCCAAGGATGATGAGAACACCAGAATACACATCGCGGTCCGTGCGCTCGACGACATGCGATCAAGGGTATCGAACTCTAGCGAGAGTAAGTCCGGTCCGGATCAGTCATTGGCGCTTCTGACATTTGACATTTTCTGCAGTTCGAGCAACTCGTAACCACAGTAGAGATAGTGAACAAGACGAATCGCAACAGAAACCCACCCGTGATTTTGTTTCGCGGGTGTCCTTGTTTCCGCTCGTCGGTACGGCATTACGAGCTTATGAGCAAGGGAAGGCTTCTTCAAGGGTAGTCAAGGTGCGTTTTCTCCTTCATGTTATACAACTCCCTGACAATTACATGCAAAAGTATGGGGCACAAATGGTAGAATCTGGCGTTAAAACGATATCAAAGCCTGTCATAGACCGACTTCCTGTAAACCAGATCGACGAATTTGCATGTCGCCAGCTTGATAGAGTGAGTTGCCATCTTATAAATCCTTATAAATCCTGGATGTTTGTTTTCTCCAATAACGATTGGGCTTATCTCATCTTCCGATCACTGCGACAAGCACGTGAAATCAAACACCTTCCCTATCCTATGTGCATCCTATGTGCATCGTCTCTGCTCACTCCTGATTTTATGATTAATCCTCTAGCTTGACAAGTATCGACGGCCCTCAGATGGGCCAGAATCACCGGAGTCCCCCGTTTCTCCCTCCGCCACAAATAAGTGCATATCTCATGTGATTGACGCTGGCTTGGATCGAGGCCGATCGAAATTACGAGCGAAAACACTAGATGGGTCTCCGGACAGCATTGCACGAATAGAGCACGAAGATGATCGGTGGGAATACATCGACAGTGAGAGGAGTGTACCCAACTGGATTCAATGTATCTTTTTGGAATTTGAGTTTGGTGAGAAGACGTTGACTTTATTCTAGCTACGTGTCCATCTGCACGAGCTGCCGACTCTGGAACAGCTTCTCCTATCGGTAGCTCCAGAGTTGGTTCTCCCATAGAAGATCGAAGAACAAGCTTTGCCGATCAGCAAA
>Ga0153987_1000262_pt1 | contig 18613 bp, 18 predicted proteins | sample TSNC071MetaG_FD_102279 | JGI IMG/M metagenome (GOLD analysis project Ga0153987, IMG submission 102279) | Attine ant fungus gardens microbial communities from North Carolina, USA - TSNC071 MetaG | ecosystem: Host-associated > Fungi > Mycelium > Unclassified | place: USA: North Carolina, William B...
ACTGGGGAACTCTATCGAGTTCTTCCTGACCCCTCACCTAGGGTTAGACCCAAAGTCATCACAACCTTGCTCTTACATTCTCGCTGTATTGTGCCCTACTTATATACAAGAATGTTTATTTATTGACATTTGTCCATGCGCATGACCATCACATCAGTATTGAGTTATCTTGCCATTAGAACGTGGTGCTTTTGGAAATAAAAGAAAAGAAAATGGAAAAGAAATATAAATAATGACTTAGCTATGGTGGCTAGTCATATTCTTGTGGAGGCAGTTCATGACATAGGGGGGGATGCCACTTGCAGACTAGAATATCTAACAAGAACTTGATAAGTTCTCCTGGTATTACTTCTAGCTATTTATACAAAGTATCTACCAGGTTGTCTATAGGAGCTATTTATGTATCTAACTCCCATGTCTTGTCTACTGTATGTCCAACTGTCATGTGTCCATGTATGTCTATCACACAGATGTTCCCATGTCATCTATTACTTTACATCTGTAGTGAGCCAACTCCTGAGCCGGAATTAAGCCAACTGCTCTCTTATCAGCGTAGACAAAGAAAACTCGTTAGAGTTTCCATTTCATTGGTCTGTCTACTTATACACATTTCTAATGGTCTATACACCTATTATCCTGCACTCCTAACCAAATGATGTGTGACATGACATGTGACATGACTCCGTCACACCTTGTGTCACATAGCATGACAGACTTTCCCATGCTATAAATAGAACAGGAAAAGAAATTAAAAGGAAAAGAATAATAGAAATGACTTAGTAGAAAAGAGTGGTTTATGACAACATCCTCCCAGGGATGTCACTGCTAACTTCCACAGCCATCCATCAATAATAGCTGTTATCTTCTGGTACCAGAGGCCCATTGAGGGCAAATCATAACAGTAGTAGTTGAGACAAAGGAGAGGTTATACTTAGGTAAGTACAACTCATATATTGAACTACACAATAATACAAAATTTAATTTAATTGAACATACATGTCCAGCTATTTATAGCTTTAGTCTATTATATTTCTGGATGTTCCCCAGAAGGTTCTGGAAAGCTAGAGAAACTTTTGGTTCTGAAGGTGTCCCATAACAAAATGGTTTTTTGGCCCACTGTAGCTAATAGTATGTGTAGATGTGATCAATAGTAAATAGACTAAGTATGACAAAATAATAATATACCTATTGGACATTCTTGGCTTTAATATCCTCTGGCATTTTCTAACAAGAGAATAAGGGGATACATGTAGAGCTATATTGATCTAGTAACAGAAATGAAACAAGAGGCCAAGGGCTCCCTAATAGCTATCATAAATCTCAATAATCCAGGAGGATTGAGAGATTATTAGGAATTTTCTAATGTTCACTGATGATGAGTTTGTTTTTTCATTGAACTCTGATTTGCTACTTGTAATAGACAACTTAATATTAACTCGGACGGAGTCAACTATGATCGACGATTCAACTACTGTATCCAGAAGTAAATATTCAATAGAAACCCAGTCATTAGTGGACATATAGTACATGAGAAATCAAGTTACGGTATTAATAAGACTGCAGCATCAGAGTAAAAATCCACATGAAATGTGGGAAAGATGAGCATCTAAATCACGAAACATTAAGCGAAGGAGATAGTGATATATAAAGCACATAGACAGGCTTCTCACCGAGCCTAGCTTCCGGACACATGACACAGTAAACCACCCAGGGTACATGACCATCATCCACCTTTCATTGTCGAAATTGATGCATCACGTCGCTGTCAAGCCGTCAGTCCAGGCGTCCATCCAGCACTTCAATGCAGAATTCCCTCCAATCCATCCGCTTAGAAACATCCCCCATTTGATTTTCAAAGAACACCCTTGCATCCGAAACCGAGGAAGGAGCTTCTTCACCTAGTTCAGAAGTCTCAGGTCTATCATTGCTATCTTGTTCCCTTTCGGCAAAGACATCAACAGATTCATCATCAACTTGGTCAAACACCTGTGACTCAGGGACCGGGACTGAGGCAAGAAAGGGGACCACGCTGGAGGCACTGCAGCTATTATCGTGGGTTTCGGCCTCCGAAACGATGTATTGAGCGATGTAAGGTCCATTGTGATACTCGGGGCTAGAGACTGAGATTGATGAGCTTTGGGGAATCAAGGGTAATGGATGAGTGTGAGACGAGTGCTCTGGAAATTGAGGTGACTGAGAATGCAATTGCGTAGGTGACTCTTCCTGAAGGGTTTGAGCCACAGAAGAGTACAGAAAATTTGGTTGTTTCTCAGCCTTTGTAGGGTGGTCCGTTTGAGCAAGGGTAGCATATACAGAAGCTCGAGGAGACAAAGCGATAGAAGCTGGTCGCTCCCTCCTTTCTTTACTTGCCGTTGGTACTCGAGGAAGTTGTAAGAAGGAAAAATTTGCCGACGAAGCGCGACAAGTGCCAGTGCTCAAGAATGAGCTCGGCTGAAAAGGGAGAGAATTCCTTTTCGAGGACGAGGAAAGGGAAAAGATGGATGATTCAGAAGAAAACCGATTTGGCCAAGGGCCTAGGGATACAGGACGTCTGCGGCGGGTTGGCCTTGATTCCTCGGTAGATGCATTAGCGAGGAAATCGCAGTCAACGAAAAAAGATCTTGAGCCTGGCAACGATGAGAAGGGGTCTAGTATTTCGGGTTGAGAGCCTATCTCCGTGATGGTGGGAGGATGGCCTCCAAACCTAGACAGATACCGAAAAATTGTCCGACAGGATACGTGAGATTTATGACAAGATGATATAGAAAGATCATTACATGAGCCTCGGGTGCCCATATATTATAGGAAAATTCACATACCCGAGGGGACACTTTGGCCAAATTGATAAGTCCATGAAATCAATATCTTCGTCAACAGAACCAATACTAGATGTGGAGGAGAGCCAGCCAGACTCATCATTTGAGATGAAATCAGCGGTTGCAGTTTCGTGAGATTGTCGACGACCTAAAAGATTGGAATTGGGGGAGGCGTTGCGATGTTCGCTGAGCTTTGATGTATAACTAGAGCTTGACAAATTCTCATCGGCAGTTGCAGACTTGGACTTAAGTAGCAGGTTTAAGATGCATTTCCGTCGATTCATATGTTTCGAAGGTGAGTCTTCTAGACTAGAGGACACACTGTCAAAAGATGGAGGTATAGGTTTTGGGGATGACGCATTCAGTCTTGACACGACACGAAAGCCGGAGGTAAAGAAGGCGGAATACTCTGGCGCATGGTCGGAACGCATTGTGAGGCTTGAGCTAGGCAGAGATTTATGCCAGTCAAGCACCCCAACTTTTATATACTACTGCTCTTTGCGGCAGATCCTGATATCATATTCGGTCGGAGGAAAAAGATGTTCAGAAGATCTCATCAACTGATTTCAACTGGTTTTGCTCTGGTGGCTGCGTGGCCAGCGACTATCTATAATTACCAGAAACAAATATCTGCAGTTAAGAAGGGCAAGAAGACCAGATGTAGAAACAATTAGTTCACGGTTCATGGCCATTCATGAGTATTCGGAAATGGGATCCTGTGTTCTCGACGATCATCGATGGCTCACGGGAATTTGGAAAAACTAAAGTGAACGCCGGGCTACTGATAGGCAGGCAGAAGGGAAGCGTGAAGTCTGAAGTGATACTTTGAGGAACAAGAATAATGCGCCCTAGGAGTCGGCTCACACGTGTATGAGCATCCCAAAATGCAATGATCATTGTGAGATCAGCAAGTTATCAAACAGTCGTGATGGGCTCAGCCACGTTCACCGATCATTGCTGATAGATGGTGGGTCAAAATCAAAACTGTGTTACTTGCCTTTATCGAACCTCAAACAGATAGGAGACAATAGAATCCGCTACAGGGCAGATCGAATCATAGGGCTGAGACATAGCTGAGACATAGCTGAGACGGGATGCAGGTATAGAATTCTACTAGATACATATCAGTGGGGCTAGTGTGATCAATGGTAAATTTCCCCGTCAGACCGCAAACGATACAGTTTACGTACCGCATTTGGAGAGGCTTACCGTCTAGAATTGTCTGCTTGTATTTTAGCCTGTGCGAGACGTTCCTTCTGTGCGTCAGCTATAAGCCGTCGTTGGTTGAAATATTGAATCTGTTGAGAGTGGATTTCAATTAATGCAAACGATAGTTGCGAAGAATTCGCACCCAGCTCTTAGCGCAGTTGTTCTCGTAACACTGCTTTTCTTCTGCACAAATGTCGCCTTCATCGCCAGCTTTCACGACGTTGGCTCGGTCGAGACATCCAAAGTAGCTGTCTCGAGCTTCCCAGCATTTATGGCGATTCTGTCGTGATGGTTCCTTGTTTTCCTCTCTCGAGAACCACCCCATGGTGATTGGAGGAGATCCAGAGTCAGCACGTGAGCGCTTTACAAATTCAGGTCAATATATCCTGGAAAATACCTGCTCTCTATCGCAGCCGACGATCAGCCTCATATTGGACTAGAGTACGATTGTGTTCTTGAACTATGACCGCCGATTTATCGACTTAGTACTATGTCATTGCCACACCCCAAAGCTCCAGCTCATTCTCATCCATTATCTCCATTGCTCTCGCGCGGTAGGAGAAGTAGGGAACCTCCTCGAAGTGACTCCAAGAATGCGACTAGTTGCTTGACCCTCAATGCTCAACCCGAACAGCTTACTTCGAGTTGTGATGGGAGCGGACGAGGCTATAGTAAGCTCAACAAATATTCAGGAGCTCGGAGAAAAGATCACCCTTCGTCCGGCGACGACGTCGGGGCATCTGTCTTTGGCTCATCCCATGGCAGCCATGTCATCAATGTGTTACAATCTCAGCAGTACAGTCAGCTTGCCATTGCGCACGTTCTCAACACGAAGTGGCACAAGTGCTCTAATGATGCGATAGAAGATGCCATATCAATGATGATTTCAATGGAGGAGTCAGACAGTGTCGTAAATCATTCATATTTTACTGCACTGCGTATTCTATCCTCGGCATACAGTAGCATGGTTCATGCATGGCATGATTCACAAGAGTATCGACGCTTAGTACTCGAGAAGGAAACTGCGCGGAAGCAGAGGGCAGACGACCTGTTGTGTGAACTCCAGCCTTCCGAGATGGAGGTCGCACGACGTGTCATCCAATCCATATTCACTAATGATGATGAACATTCGTATGGGGTTCAGAGACAGCAGAGCAACAGGGTATGCTACTGTTGTTCTCTCCATGACTTTGTTATTGAACTCTCATAAATAAAAGTCTTTGATAGAGTCGATAAGTGAGGCCATCTCCGACGAAGTCCCACTTTCTCAGAGCATATTAAAACCATTGACACCCACGGCCGAGGAAACCACCTTTCAGCTCAGCCACCTTTCAGGATCAACAGCAGACCTATCCACCACAATGGCCGAGGAAGGAACACCAAAAACCACCCAAGTGATCACTGTAACGCCGCCTCCTGTTCAAGGTGCGCAAATGCCATCTTATCCAGGAGTTCTGTTGCTCGAAAGCAAGCGCGCCTCGGCCAGTGACTGGATGGGATCTTGGTGGGGCAAGCAAAAAGTCTCTCGCTCTCGAGACGGCCGATCCATAGTTGATCCTCCGGACTCCTCATCAAAGGACAGTACCCTTCCAACAAAGACACCAGGACAACGGAAGTCGACCAAAAGTGTGTTTGGCACACTAGGTATCTCCATTTTGAACCCCCTTCCCAACTCCAAGGAGCGTATAATTCCCGAAAATTTTGCACCTGCCCAAACGAATGACATTGAGTCGATCCGGTCCACGGCTCCATCCGTTGTAGCTTCTGTGACCTCTGCTATCCCCTCCATCTCACCTCCCATTGTGTTGTCACCCATTCAGAACAACTTAGTACCCAATCTTGCCGCTCCTACATTAACAACAGTGTTCGATGCGTCACCAAAATCGGCATCTGTGGCTTCAATCTCGACCTCGCTTGCTGATCCTCCTGTAGTCATTATGCAAGGTGCCACTCTAAGAGCGATTGCTCACGCTACGCGGGTCATGACTAATGACCCGAGCAGTATCCTGACAGATCAAGGGCGTGATACTGGTATACTTATCGCCAAGCTTGCCATGGATCTTATCAGGAACGCTCGAGATGAGGGTGTCGATTACCGCGACAAACTCGTGAAGGAGAAAAAGGATGTTTCGGTGGCGGTGAAGAAAGCTGAGTCTACCACCGACCACATAAATGTCGTCCTCAATCCTAAATCTGGCACCGATGCCACAGCGTCACTCAACCGTGCGTTGAATATGAATGATGAATTGAAGAGAAGAAAAGATAGGGCTTCTAGTACCCGTGTGACCTCTCCTCTCGTACCACCCTTCTTTGGATCTTTTTCCCGTCAACAGCGCAAACCCACCGCTCCCTCTACTTCCCGCAAACCAGCCACTTTCACCACCTCTCAATCTTCTCATTCTAACAATGCCATTGTCGCTCAACCTACCTCTACACCAACAAAAAGCAAGCCTAAATCTGTTCCGCTCGAATCCATCATCCCAGTGACGTCCAAACCTCCAACACATTACCTCTCTCGTATCTACGCACACACACCTCTGACATCACGCAATTTCCGGTTTAGCATTCCTCTGACAGTACCTCCGTCCCACCCTCATTCTACTTCGCGTTTCTCGGCGCATGACAATATAGGTGACGAAAGTGGTCAGCCTGTATTGACGGATAGATATGGATTTATGTATGACGTAGCATTGTATGATGTCTTGCTACTCATACGCGCGCAAGAGTGTGGAAACAGTGCACCTGCATGCTTAACAGGCGTTAAAATCGCGGATAGGGAGGAGGATAATAATTGGCCTGAGGATGATGAGGATAGTCCGAAAGTTGGGAACGGAAGGATGAGAAACAAAGAGAGTATTGAAATCGTCAAGGGAAAATGCCTATGTGATGAAGAGTCAGATATTCGGAACGTTGGAAGCAGTGAAGGAATGGAAGAGGATGGTGAAGAAGGTTTTCACTCGTCTTCTAATGCCCAGTCAGTCAGTCAGTCGTCATCGAAGAGAACCTCTCTTGCTATTTCATCAACACCGACAACGATTGCAGCGGGTACGAAACCGAATAGTGTTGCGGTACCGGCATCCTCAGCAACATCAATCCTGAGCGTCAATGAAGATACTCCACAACACATCTGTGTAAACACGATTCGCAAACTTCTAAATCAACTCTCGGATATTCACGATCAACAACAAGCGGCTCAGCAGAAGGAGTGGAAGGAATTCGCAAAACACCGCTCGCTTGTCAAGTCTACAAGTAATAAAACATCTGCTTCCATCCAAACTTCTGTCCCAGCGAACACCCTTCTTGGAATCAGCATCGGCTTTGGATTGACCAACGATACTTCTGCAGAGGACGAAGATGCCGATGAGCTAAGGCATACAGAAGGACTAATTAATTTTGCACAGCTTGGTCTCTCTTCTGCTCGAGACGAACGACGAGAATTTGACCGGTTAGTGCGAAATGGGATTCCTCTATATTTTAGGTCAAAAGTGTGGATGGAGTGCAGCGGTGCCCTTGAACTAAGGGAGCCGGGTTTGTTTAGAGATCTATTACAAGTGAAGACAGAAGATGGACCTGGGAGCGTCGTAGCTGAGATAGAGAAAGACGTGGGAAGGACGATGCCCTTAAATATCTTCTTTGGGGGAGACGGTGTAGGAGTAGATAAATTGAGGAGGGTGTTAGTTGCCTATAGTCGGTGAGCGAGCTCATGACCATTTTGCATTTGAGCTGAAAGCTATCAGACGTAATCCTATTGTGGGCTATTGTCAAGGCATGAATATCATCACGTCGACCATTCTGCTCGTGCATGCTGATGAAGAAGATGCATTCTGGATGCTCGCTGTCCTCGTTGAGAAGATACTCCCTAAAGATTTCTTCTCTCCTTCGTTATTGCCTTCACGTGCATGTCCACTCGTTCTGCTGGATTTTGTCGCGGAGCATCTTCCCAAGTTACATGCGCACTTAAATAAGCTTGAGGTAGACCTCGGGGCAATCTGTTTCTCGTGGTTCTTGTCGTTGTTCACTGATTGCCTTCCTGTAGAGGTGAGTGCTTGTCATTGAAATACTTCCATTCGAAGATTAGTATTCATCACCATTATATTCATAGACGTTGTTTAGAGTCTGGGATATCTTCCTTGTCGATGGACTAGACGTTCTTTTTCGCGTAGCACTGGGCATACTACGGAAAAGTGAGAAGGAGTTACTTTCCTGCGAGTCGATACCTGCAGTATATGTTGCACTTGAAAATCTACCAACGAGGATGTGGGAGGCAGATAGACTGCTTCAGGTCCGTTTCATCCATTAGTGCTTTTCCCGTCTTGTCTTGTATCTTATTGATCGCTTGCTGTCATCCATAGGCTGAAGCTGAACTTCGACCCATCCTCTCGCACTCTGACATCGCCACAAAATGCAAAAAGCACGTTGCTACACTCTCTCAATTGGTGTCATAGTTGTTTTCAGGGCTTTGGTGTAACTTACTGCGCATTTTTGGGTTCTCGTTTTATTCGAACGTGTATTTATCTCTCTGCATTGGGCTAAACAATTTAGGCATTCAAATAGATTAGTGTCTTTTGTAAATTACATTTGTACGATTAGCATCTAATGACCATCGGACAGACCAGGGGCCTACATGCAAGCAAGTGGATAGCAACAAGTGGATTCTTCTTTGAGGATGCGGAAGATAGGAATTTGATCGGTTTCTATGGTTCGAATCCCATGTAGTGTGATTGACAATGGTACCTACCGCCATAAATAAAAGCTGATGGTATTTTTTCTAGTCCTTACGGATCTCCATTGTAAGGGCACTGGCCTACTATGGGACTAGAAATGAAGTAATCAGAAAGCCAGGACCTCTGATGTAATTAAGAATGGCCTTGAAGTACATACCAGAATACACTATACAGTGTTTAATCCACCATTTCTACACCTCAATTTACTGTATCTCAACCCACTTTCTCTTTGTATGCATAAAATGAGAATTAGGCTCTGTATTAATACTAGACTGAACTATATATCTTTTCGCAATGAAAATCGGTTTGATGTCAAACATACAGAAAACACACTCTATCTAAAGCCATCATAAATTCAAATTTGCAGAGATACCATCTACTCCAAAGCCAAAGATGACAACATATCTTTTGACAATGAGAAAACAGGATGCTTGATGGCTTTCCTACAGCCTTTCAGATTGTGTAGTTAGGGTCCACCAGGAGTAGGGTATACCCTCAGAGTGTGAGCAACGGTAGAGGTAAGAGTAGTTTTTAAAACAACACTATAAGTCCTCTAAAGGTGAGGACTAAAAGGAGTTTTTCCTAGGAGGTAGGATAAGAGTAAGGGTAATCAGCCTACAATCGACTGGTATATCCAATTTCAGTCCACTTGTCATAACTTTGTAGAAAACAATTTGGGAGAAGCTATAGAGGATGTATGTCATTTGGTTTTAACTACAAAAAGTGAACAAGACAAAGATACAAACAACACAGGTTGGTATAATTACAAAATGGATGGATGGTCTTGCCTATTTTGAACTTTTGTGATAGCTTCTCATATGAAGTCTCACATATTTGTGGATTACATAATGAGAAGACTGTCACTTACCCAATCCCCTTTGCCACTTCTCGCTTTTCAAATAGTACGTTGTAACTTATCTCTTTCGAGACTATGACTCACTCGGTTGATTCAGTGGAAGACATATCAACGGGGTCTGACTCCGATTACTCCAGGTAAGGGCTCTCCTTGTGCTGCCGGTTGCCTCACAGCTTGATCTCGAATAACTCATCGGGACATGTTGAGCAGCTCGGTAATACATCTCTTGTAGGAAACAAAGCAGCAACTAAATGGTGACTCCAGTGGATCTCGTGGTTTCTCTCTTCAAAAGGCAATGAATACTTTTGTGAAGTTGATGAAGATTTCATCCTTGATCGGTTTAACCTCACTGGTTTGAATAATGAGGTCGCGAATTACTCGCAGGCTCTGGATCTGATTACTGATAATCTCGGTGTGTGACTTTTGTGTCCTCTGCTGGATGATTGAGTTGATCTTCTTCTTTCGGGCATAGATGATGACATCCAAGATAGTTTGCGAGGATCGTTGGATGTCCAAGCAAGACTATTGTATGGTCTCATTCACGCGCGGTGGATTATCACGGCACGAGGCTTGGCCAAGATGGTGGGTTCAATTCTCAGGGTTTCCAGCATCAATGCTGAAACCTAGAATCAGATAGAAAAGTACAAGCGAGCAGATTTCGGACGATGTCCACGTGTGCTGTGCAACTCACAGGCCCTTCTACCAGTCGGGCTTACTGATATCCCTTACGAGAAGTCTGTCAAGCTCTATTGTGGTCGCTGTGAAGATATATACTCGCCGAAATCCTCTCGCCATGGAAGTATCGATGGAGCATATTTCGGCACAACTTTCCCTCACCTCCTCTTTCTCGTCAACCCAAACCTCATCCCCCCAAAAAGTGGGCCAGCAGACTTCGGTGGTCCACCGAATGCCCTCGGAGGAGCAGGTGCTGGGGCCGGTATCGGTGCTCCAGGTGACGCCGGACGCCTTCGAAGAAACCGCATAAGGGAAGAACCTGAGCCAAGTGAGGGTGGAGGGGATCAAATTATTACATCGAAAGTCGCTCTTAAAGCCGAACGTTATCGGCCCAAAGTATATGGTTTTCAAGTACACGAAAACGCGAAACTGCAGCGTTGGCAGGAAGCAGTGCGCGATCGACAGGTTGCGAGACTTGAGGCACTGGAGGAAGTCAAGACAGTTTAATTTCTTTTTTCTCTGTAGACTAGTTTGCAGATCCGGTAGTTTCTGTGTTGTGTATAGTGTTCGAGGTCAGTACTATAGCTCATTGTGAATCAGGTTTTATTGAAAGGCTTGAAGTTAGCATTTATATGCAAGAGCTAGAAAATTGATACCTTAGAAGGTGATCTTCCATATGTAGAGTGTTGAGCTCAATCAATCCATCATTCATATGCATGTAACAAGTCCATACTACAGCTGTAGGTTAACTGTAGGTTCCTGAAAGGTATCAAGTATAATTTTGAACCCTGTGTGTATTAGCACACTGGACGCATGCCCTCTCTTTCACTCTTACCGAAAAGCTCATCACAAATGTCAAAGTGCCAATTTTTTTCTAAATCAACAATTTATTACACGGAGTACGATGACAGGCCGTGGTAGAGATACAAAGACACTCTACTTATATAAGAGAGGAACAGAGAGAAAAAAAGTAAAAAAAGAACAAAAAGAAATAAGAAGCACATATAGCTACTGTTGGGAATCGTTAAAGCAAAATGCCCTTGGATTGCAGTTGAGAAGATCAAGTAACTGAAGATTGTGTTGTCTGGAGGTCTCCAAGCATTGTTATATAAGCTACACTCGTATAAGATATGGTCTCGCGTTTCAGGGAGCCCAGACCCGCATCGAATCAAAATGCCAATTTATTTCTTGCGTATAAATTTCAAGCCTTTTGATAAAACCTGATTACCAAAGAGCTATAGTACTGACCTCGAACAGTATACACAAGCAATGAAATACAGAAACTACCGGATCCGCAAACTAGCCTACAGAGAAAAGAAACCAGATTTCCTTCAGTGCCAAGCTCGCAAACTAGTCTACAGAGAAAAAAAACCAGATTTCCTTCAGTGCCAAGCTGTTGATCGTCCATTGCTTCCTGCCAACGTTGCAGTTTCGTATACTGTATATTTGGGCCTATAGCGATCGGAGCGATGTTTGGTGATGATGAGAATCACATGAGATTATGATGTCGCATGAGTGGATTGTGACGACTTTTCTGGCTCTGCTCGTTGCTGGTTCCGTAGACGCAGATACTCTTTGCGTACTTTTTCCATAGGCTCCGGTCCAGTACTGCCAGCGTTAAATAAGTCAGGCAAGGATGGTGAAATCGGGCCTACAATTGAATCATGCAGTCTGTGACAGCCTTCAATTTTCCTTTACATGCCCATGCTACTGAAATCATGCGTCCAGAGGTACATTCAGCAAATTCTGGGTCAGGGAGACAGATGAGCGGCTCGTTCCAATTTTTGGGATGATTTCTGCTGTACCTTTAACAATAGGATCGCACTCCTTCAATGCGCGGGCCTTCGTCGTTTTCAGTAAGGTCTCTTCTTCACGCCGGGACAGAACATTCATGTAGGAATGGAATGAGCTCTTCCACAAAAAAGGATAGTCTCATATCACGTGATGGAATTTATATTTCACAAGCAAAACGGTGATCTACTCTAAGAGAGCTCTTAGAGTATAAGGGGGAAGACTCTGTCGAGAATGGGTGCGTGCTGCTTACAGTCGTTTCTCATGAAGAGTGACCTCCAAAACTGTAAGTACCTGCCTTCACTTGAAGGGAGCTCTCGTCCGTATCGCGTGCTGTAATGTAAAGATTCTCTCGAAGGCAGACAAAGTTGCTTTTCGGTATTTGTCGCAATGCTCTTGTCACCGGATCTCGTAGATCACGTCTTGATACTAGTTCCTTGAAAGATCCACGATAAGCATAAAAAGGAAAGTGTGTCATTTCTGTAGGAAGCCAAATATGGTTCGTCCTGTATTCTCGAACTAGAAAAAACTCAGACACATGCCATCCTCAACTTGCTTCACGGAAAGGTCGGTGCTTCCATTACGACTAGCTTCTATGCCAGTCCGGAAAGTGGATATGAACCAGAGTACCTTACGGTGGTGTGATAGATAAACTGGAGGCATAGCAATCGTACATTCTATCACTAGCCTATTTCATCATCCAGTGGACATTTTCCTGACCCATTGCGTCTCCAAAGGATGTTCCACGATTTGATCCCGGTTGACGGGGAGAGACGTCACTTGAGAATTCTTTTTCTTCTGCGATATAGAGCACTACCAGACTTGTCTCGTTCGTTGAGCGTTTATGTTGATCGTCTTGAAGAGGCTAATTCAGATGACGGAGGTAAAATGTATTGGGTTTTGATTCTTGTGGTGCTGCTTCATCGAGATTTAGGTCAGCAGCCGTTGTGTCTATGGTTGACGGTAACTAGGGAAGCCGTGCAAGCCGATATCACTCGGCGCTCACATTTACTGCGGGACCCTCTGTGTATGTCCGAAATCAATGTCAGAGATATATTTCCATACAATCAGGATTACTCAGGTTAACGTGACTGCCTGGGATTGGTGTTATTTTCAATTTTAGCCTATAATATTCGAACACTCTCAACTTGCCCAATAGAAAAACGGTACCAGACCAAAATTCTGATCAGATGATTGTACACTCATCTATATTGGTTTGTCAGTGTGTAGTCGAACACTCGTTGTAGATCAGTACTATCTCCGAGACCACGACGCTCACCTGGAAACAACTCTGCTCTACACGGTATTTAGCACTTGCTTGACCCCGGTTATGTCCGTCCACTCACTCTGGATCGACTTATGATTATATGTTTCCCCTTTCATGACGGAAGCTTTAGAGACGTCATAACGAACAAGCGCCAATATTACCAGGACGGGAATGGATGAAAAAATCCTATTTTATGAAGACCAAGGAAGGACTCGCACCTTTGATCACGGGTCCTTCCCGACCACCGAAAGACTGTGAAGATTCCATGGCAGGTTTCATGTTCTCCTGTGATGGGCGGACATCGATGACAGTGAATATTTAGCGTTGTGTATGTGAGCTTCTGGAGCCAGAAAATTGACTGCCAAGTCATATATTCCCACTCGCACTCCGACTAGGCCAAAAGCATGTGAACATGTTTCAATGAAAGTCTACACAGATACTAAACATGTTACATTGTATGGCGATCACAAAGGTGTCATTCTCGTGGTCGCATCAAAAAGCCAGACGTCAACAGGGAAACGGTACGAGCGATAGTCAGATTTCCCCTTACGTCAATTTCATCTCCTCGCTCCTAGGCTTTTTGACCCTTACGCTTTTGGTCGTTCTTGATGCTAATAAATCATGCACTAGCCTATATAACCCTATGCGTGAGCCCTGAAAGAAGGCACCCCACAGCCCTGGTATCTAGACGAAAGGACCTTGACCATGATAACCTTCTCAACTTGGGACAGTGTTTCCGCATTACTCATTACTGGTGCACTTGGAACCACTGTTCTGGCCTTATATAGACTATACCTTCATCCTCTATCGAAATTTCCCGGACCTCCCCTCGCTGCCATCACCCATTATTATGCTGCGTATTATGACCTCTGGAAAGACGGTGCCCAGGTCTCCCAACTAGAAGAATTACATCAAATATACGGTGAGTTCAGAACACACACCCGTATTACACCACTTTATTCAAGAGGGATTCAGGGCCTGTGGTCAGATACAGACCGAACATGGTAAGTTGAATTTCTCAGCTCCAAGCATATTGAGCGTCATTGATTTTCACTCGAAGGTACATTTCAGCGACCCACAAGCCTACTATGACATATATGGTATGGGTAAGAAGATGAGCAAGTGGGCTGCCTTCTACGATTGCTTCTACGAAGAAGAATCTTCGTTTGGCCTTACGGATCCAAAGCTAGCAAAGAAACGCAGGGACGTCCTTCTGCCCCTTTTCTCGCGACGTGCAATCCTGAAGCTCGAGAACCTCATTCAGCATTCGGCAAGTTTCTTTTCTTCCAGCTCAATTTCCTATTTCTAAATATGTATCCAGATAGATCGACTTATCACTGCCCTCGGTCCTTATGCAGAGTCGGGACGAGTGGCGGACCTTCATCTTGGCCTTCATTCTACAACAGTGGAGATAATCACATCGTACTGCCATGCGAACACCGTGAGGTGCTTGGATGACTCAGAATTTAAACATCCAGCTCTCATGGCTATCATGGACACGAATGGTCTCTTCTTTTGGATACAACACTTCCCTTTTTTAGCACCTTTTATTTTCAACCTGCCTGACTTTCTCAAAACACCCGCTATGTTGGCAGCAGCCAAGCTTTCGAGGCAAATTGCAAAACAAGTTGATGGATTGCTCGCCGACCCTTCATCGTTGGAACAGGTTGAACATGAAACTATTTATCACCACCTGCTCGATACAGAAAAAGGCAGAGAGCCTCCGACGAGAAAATCATTGCTTGACGAGGGTGGTGTCCTTATCGCAGCGGGCAGTGACAGTGTTGGAAATGCTTGCTCCGTTGGAATATTCCATATCCTGAGCAATCCCTCAATTCGCGAGCGACTTGTCAAAGAACTCAGAGAAGCATGGCCAGAGAAGGATGCGCCAATGGGCGTTCAAGCTCTCGAAAAATTACCTTACTTGGTGAGGATTTAGTACTTATGTCACTGCCGACACTACTCATACGTCTATCAAGACCGCTGTCATTAAAGAGGCGCTGAGGTTCTCACATGGCGTTGTAAGCCCTCTCCCCCGAGTGACTCAAGCTGAATCGCTTATCGCTGGACACTTGGTTCCTGCTGGTGTAGGTCTATTGCTCATCTTTCTTCACGCGCTCACCTGATATAATTGATTCTTCAGACTGTCGTTGCAATGGGTAATACGTTCATGCATAAGAACCCAGCTGTCTTCAGAGACCCATTGACTTTCGATCCTGATCGCTGGTTGGACAACAAGGAACTCGATAACAGCCTCATTGCGTTCTCCAGAGGACCTCGCATGTGTCCAGGAATCAAGTACGTCCCGCTCAGCTCATTAATATGATAATCCTTGGCTGACAGATAAACAGCCTTGGCTGGTGTGAGCTCTATCTAATGCTCGGTAACATATTCAGAAAATTGGAGTTGGAGAACTGTGGTACCACGTATGTCTCACTGCTCGTGATTGGCTTTCCTTGCTTATGGTACTGTTTAGTGAGCGTGACTACAATTTTAGAGCTTTCCTTGCACCCAAATTCGCTGGCCATCTCCGCGTTCTTGTACGGAATGTCAAAGATTAATGATGCTGTTGCCATAAAAAGCCTTGCTCCGTCCCAGTTGTCGGGAGTAAAGTCGCTAACTAGATTTCTGTTCGAAGTTTCTACTTGCCTGTGTATAAATTAGAAAGGAGTTGTCTTGTAGATTCTCGGAAACCAGTAAATATAGACCGAAGTGAATAAATACCATTAGTTACCAGAATCGTACAGTGCTGTGCCGACAAACACTAAGAGATATGGATATCTTTCAATCGGACGGATTTAACCTCCTGGATGTCAGCTATCAAATTGCATACCCAAGCGCCCGAAACCGATTAGGAATTGTCATGGTCCTGACAGCATCCGAGCGCACGAAGACTGATCTTTTGTGCATCTCAGACACAAATCGCCTCCTCCCTTTGTCCGATGTCGGGAAGGAATGGATCTGTTTGACTACACAAACACCTTTGCTTGGTATACTCGGCGGCTTGAGGTGCCCACCGCGTGGTTATCATAGGGTCCTGACAACCAGACGAAGTTTGACAGTACGATCGATCACCAAAAGTTCTAGGATGAGCCCAACTCGGGTTTTTCGTTTAAGAGGATGATCATGATGTGCATCCCGATAGTAACCTTAGACGGATCAATATCATCATAAACTCTCACGGAAAAACGAGTCTATTCTACGTCTATTCTACATGTCATCCAAGAATTTGTATGTCATGCAAACACGAAGAATAGGTTAAGCCCTTTAGGATGAGATATTGCTTTGGATTTTTCAACCAACTTCTATAACCTACAATTGTTTCATCTCTTTTTTAATCAAAACGAATGGATGAACGGTCCTCAATTCTGCAAACCATTGCAAAACCATTCATCTGTTTCGGGCAGATCAAATGTCTGACCTAAATACTAGGCCATGATCATGATTAACATTAACCAGATGTGAAAATCTATATTGAACGATTTTTTTAAATTCAACAATTGATGACGCGCTGTACGTAGACAGTCCGATTATATTGGATGATAATCAATAGTAAAGTAATCTAGTATTGCTGCTCGTCATACAGAAACAACGTGGACTGAATTTTGCTACTAGCCAGAAGATGGAAATGAGCTTCTAGCTGTGGCAAACCTTGTTAACTCACAATCAAGACAACCACACCACAGGACAAGAAGAAGTGCCATGAATATCAATGCCCCCTAACAGTGTAATGAGATTGATGAAGATGTAATTCTGTTTTCGGTATTCTCCGAACCCTTTCAACCCTCCTTCACGTGGGTACAGGCTTTATCGCGAGGATGGCGCCCCTCGCGGTGGCAGAACCGATGAATGCGACAACAGATCACTCGAAAGTTCGGGTGTCTATGATATTACCCACCCAGTCAGTCGTTGCGGGGTCATATGTGACTGGAAAGATGGAGGTTGAGTGCAAATCAGACAAGTTGGGAATCGGAGTCATCATGGTTGAACTTTTTGCATTTCAGGGTATGAAATTACATACTTTTGTTCACTAGCTCTGCACCAAACAAAAATTCTAGAACTGGCATCGCCAGACCATTCTGCAAGGATGACTTTTCTTCATTCGAGGAGGCTCTTTCAGGGGCCATATCTCCCCCCCTCCAATGCTGTTGATCCACATCCTCTTCCTGGCGATATACCATTACCAGAACATTATTATAAAGCAAAGCGAGGACGTTCAGCATTTCTTTTTCGCATTCCACTTCCACGTTCGTCGCCGGCGTCGATAAATTTCGCTGACGGGCTTGCCAGAGTCTGCTACGAAGTTCGGGGGAGTGTCGGTATTTTCTGGAAAGATGAACGACAGTTGGTTACTGATAAAGACGAAGTCACCGTTTTGGAGACCTGTGAAGAAGGCTTCCGACTTGGCAGTCGAGTCAAGGCTGAGGAAGGGGCTATTGTCGTTGGTGAGAACGGGAGATTTTGGGTGCATGGACGTCTGATAGGAGGAGTCCTGATTGCCGGTGAAACTGCCTGTGTTGAATTGCAAGTCAAGAACCATTCCAATCGAAAGGTATCATCATAAGCTAGTATTTCAATTGTTGATTCATAATCAAATGCAGAACACAGGATTATCACTTTCACTGGATCGGATACTCCTTCTCCCTTCTACTCGCCCCGACTCAGACTCGTCGCCGTTGCAATTATCAGATACAATTCTGACTGTACCTTTTGAGGGGTCAGAGTATACCCTTCCTCCCGGTGGCGAAGGTGTTGCACACCTGGTATTCGAGGTGCCGCTGACTGCGAAAGGTGTGAGAGGTGGAACCTATGAAAGAGATGCCGACGAAGCCGGGCAAGTAAGCGAAGCCCTGTTTACTCTACAAGCAATTATACAGGTCAAGATTATTATGGGTCCGGGAAGGTAAGTTCCAAACTCGAATTCGTGCTCGAACTTGATATCATATCACTCCCTAGCAAAGATTTTGCATTAGAAATACCAATCACTATCGTTCATCCCGACGCTCTCGCTGAATCACTACCGCAACCACCATTCGTACCCGAACCGATTGTAGACCCCCGGTACACCTCTTCCCCAGAGCAGCAGAACCAGACGCGCCCCCTTCCCCAGCCTACCATCCTATTCTATGGTGATTCATATATACAACAAGCTTGGGTTGACCCCACATCGTATCAGTACCATCTTGATTCTCCCCACGTTCTTCAATCCTTGTCTCACCATGAAACAACGTTGCACCCCGTTTTACAACAAGGTTTTACCCATCCTGATTTCCCT
>Ga0153987_1000263_pt1 | contig 18482 bp, 19 predicted proteins | sample TSNC071MetaG_FD_102279 | JGI IMG/M metagenome (GOLD analysis project Ga0153987, IMG submission 102279) | Attine ant fungus gardens microbial communities from North Carolina, USA - TSNC071 MetaG | ecosystem: Host-associated > Fungi > Mycelium > Unclassified | place: USA: North Carolina, William B...
AATGATGCCCGGGTGGTCGAACCACGACGAATGCCCGTTTTAACGGATCTTCTGGGTTCATGGCTTTGTCAACGGCTTCACATACTGTTCCTAGCGTGCCCTGGATCGCGTCAATAGACTCGGGACATACTGGCCATCCAAAAAGCTTTGAGCAAGGAATTGCAGAAAACAATACAAAGACGAAAACACGGACGGTATAGATCTCCTTGAGGTAATCCTTCTGGAATCTCCGAAGAGTTCAGAGAGATTGCATCCCAGCTATTCGCTGCCCAATCTTTTAGTTTCTGCAGATAAGTATTGCCATTGATGTCTCCATGTACAAACTTGACAGAGACATTGTTCAAGATATCAACCGTGGCTCGACTCTTGATAATTTGTGCAACATCTGTACAGACGTTTATAGGAGAAATCTGCATATTCTCCAAAGTTCTTGCTAAATGATGAACATCGCCATCGTTTAGTTGTTCTTTGTTCGGACTGTAGTCAGGCTGGATGCTCTCCAGACGAGCGATGGCACAAGATATCCCAACGCTAACGGCGCGTAATCGCTCGGGACGTTCAACTATATTTGATTTATCCTTGCTCCTGATGTATTTATGTTGAAAGCACGCGTCATGAAGTAATATGGTAGTTTCGGCCATGGTGTTATCGAGAGATCAAGCTTGAATGAATCCGGTGATATCATGATATCAATTGTGAATTTTACCTGTCCACGTCGGCGCTATAGCCAAGTGGTTACGGCGACAGATTAGAAATCTGTTCCTCTTTGAGGGCGCAGGTTCGAGTCCTGCTGGCGTCGCTTCCTATATTTTTTTCCCTTCTTTGGTACAGGCAAGAGCAATGCCTTCCATTGACCTGTGTATTCATTGCAACAATCTACTGTACTTCTGTTCCTCAAAATTACATTTCTGATCCAAGTCGTTGCTGTCACGTAACGTGACGTCTCCTGACAATTGATCAGACGAAAAAAACTTGCAAAGACCTTCCAAGATGATCACCCACGTACTGTTTGAGTCGGCCTCTGGATATGCAGTTTTTGAAGCTAAACTCGCAGAAAATGTTGCTCTCAAGTCGGCCGCTATGCAGAGTTCAGTGCAAGACCTGAGCAAGTTTGGCAAAATGGTCGGTCTAATGAGCTTCATGCCGTTCAAAAGCGCGGCACAGGCTTTGGAAAACATAAATGATGTATCCGAAGGTGCTTAATATCTGATAAAGATGTACCTCAGTGCTTATATCGGGGCTCTTTTAGGTATCCTGAACGACTATCTCAAAAACCTCCTTGAACTCACTCTCTCGAAGCCCTCCAAAAAATCCAAAGTTCTCCTCGCCGTATCAGACTCAGGGCTTGGTACCTCTATCAAGGAAGGAGCCAATATCTCATGTACAGCCTCTGAAGAGGCCCAGGAACTTATCCGTGGGATTCGTCTACATGCTACCAAACTCCTCAAAGGACTCCAGACAGATGACATCAAGAAAGCACAACTCGGTCTCGGCCACTCTTACTCCCGTGCAAAACTCAAGTTCAATGTCAACCGTATCGACAACATGATTATCCAAGCCATTGCTCTCCTTGATCAACTCGACAAAGACGTGAATCTTTTCTCGATGCGAATCCGCGAGTGGTATGGCTATCATTTTCCGGAACTCGTTCGCATCGTGTCGGATAATCAACAGTATGCTCGGGTTGCGCTTTTTATTGGAGACAAAGATCTATTAGACGAAGAAAAACTTCCGGAGTTGACTTCCATCCTCGATGATGATCCGACACTGGCACAAAACATCCTTGATGCGGCTCGTGGATCCATGGGGTCATCGCTATCCGAAATCGACATGTTCAACATTTCTGCCTTCGCAACACGTGTTGTCTCCCTTTCCGAATACAGAAAGTCGCTAATTTCATATCTATCAGAGAAGATGAACGTTGTCGCACCTTCTTTAACGGCGTTGTTGGGTGAGCGGATAGGCGCTAGGTTGATCAGCCATGCAGGAAGCTTGACCAATCTCAGCAAGTATGCTGCCAGTACTGTACAGATCTTGGGTGCGGAGAAGGCATTATTTAGAGCATTGAAGACAAAGGGAAACACACCAAAAGTACTTCCCTTCCCTTCCCTTTCCAAACCATTTTTCTGATACATCATTCAGTATGGTCTTCTCTATCATTCTTCTTTCATTGGCCGCGCCAAACCCGAACATAAGGGCCGTATCTCGCGATTCCTCGCAAACAAATGTTCAATAGCTGCCCGTATCGATTGCTACACCGGTTCGTCGACCTCTAACACCTTTTTATCTGATATATGTACGAACATAATTGACAGACCACCCAACACCCAAGTTCGGCGAAGCACTCCGCTCACAAGTCGAAGAGCGCCTCAACTTTTTCGACAGCGGCCAACCGCCATCAAAGAATGCCGATGCTATGCATAGAGTTATCGCTGAACTCGCGTTGGGCGTTGACAATTCTGACGAAGAAGGAGATGCCATGGATGTTGATGGCCAAGGGCCATTATTGACAACGCTTGCAGCTGAACCATCTTCAAAGAAGGATAAGGCACATAAGAAAGAGAAGAAGAGCAAGAAGGATAAGAACAAAGAGGGTACGGAGGATACGGACAAAAAGGGTAAGAAGGATACAGACAAGAAGGATAAGAAGGACAAAGACGAGAAGGATAAGAAGAGGAAGAGTGGTGAGATGGATAATGATGAAGATGGACGACCGGCGGTGAAGAAAGTAAAATTATCGAAGGAGGAAAAGAAGGCTTTGAAGAAGGCCAAGAAAGAGAAAATCAACTCCGAGACTGAGGTGCGGGTTTCTTTGTGAGACGTTGGATTCAACTTGAATTTCCATTGTAGGAGTCACCGAGAAAAGACAAGGAGAAAAAGGGAAAGAAGAACAAGGAGTGACTCATTCTTTGATATTACCTATCTTAATGTATTTTTTGTCGCTCTACCCTCTCTGCTTGAGAAGTTTCAGTCAACTTCCAAGTCGGCAATTAAGCACTTAATGGTGCCGATGCGGGGTTCAAGGGGTTGATACGGCGATAATTTGTTTCATGAATTTGAGGGTCGCATGGTTAATTATAGTCGCAAGTCGTATTATATTCAGGGACCACAGTAGTCAATACTTGTTCCTCTTACAGTCAAGAAATATTTCAAGCGTAATCCAACTGTTCCATATTGTGAACAGGAATATACAATTCATTTTGACTCTGTGGAAGTGTATCGATGATTGCATCGAGAGTCATTTATAAGATCTCGACAGTGCGTCATAGCTCTCCTTTACCCTTCGAATTCAATCGATGAATACGGAGTGCATAGCCTCAAAGTTTGGCTTTGTCCATCAATCGCTGTTCATATTGGTTCTGTAAAATTCGACGTAGAGTCTTTCCTGTTGGAGATTTCGGCACCTGCATATAGGCAATGTGAGAAGAGCAGCCATAGGTCGACGATGAGCACTTACTTCCGTTATAATTTCGATACCTCCTCGCAGCCACTTGTATTTACTGAGATTGGTTTTATGCCACTTCTCTAGCTCTTCTTTAGTTCGGGCTGCCCCAAGGCTCTTACCATTTTGACTCAATACCACCCATGCTCTTGGAACTAGTTCGTCAGATGTCCTGCCACTACCACGAACACCTGCAACAGTCACATCGGACACCAGCTGCTGAGGGTGTGCCAATAGGACTTCTTCGATCTCAATCGGTGACACTTGTGAACCAGAGACCTTGAGTGTGTCCTGAACACAAAATTTTGTAGATTCTCGCTCTCAAGAGGTGTCCTGCTTACCTTCACGCGATCTGCAAAACTACCAATAGTTCAGTTCAAAGATCTAGGTCTGCAATAGATAAGATCTTACAAGAAATAGTTGTCTCTATCGACTCTGAAACGGTCACCTGTGTGCAGCCAACCATCAACAAAACATTCCTGAGTAGCTTGAGGGTTATCCAAGTATCCAGAAACAATATTTTCTCCTTTCAACCAGAGTTCACCGATTTCGTCAAAGTCAGCGTCTGTCCCATCTTCGCGGACGATACGTGCTTCCATTCCGGGTAATAGGGCACCGGTAGAACCGAGAACTTCTCCAAAGTAGCCATTGAGGGTTCCAGGATAAGGTCGAACAATTGCAGAAACTGTCTGTAAAACTCATAATGAGCATACTGTAAACCTGAAAACTTAGTGATGACACACCGTCTCAGACATGCCGTAGCCCTCACCAAAATAGTTGTTGTTTGGCATATTATTCAGTACTTCGGAAGAGATCTCTTTAGGAAGGTGAGCAGCACCGCTATGTGCATCCAAGACAGTGCTCAAGTCTGTTTTTGAAAAATCAGGGTGTTTGAGGAATTGATGCCACATGGATGGGACCATGCTCAGTGATGTTGCTTTGTAACTAATAGCAAGTCAGTCTCCGAATTGAAGGGTATAACTCTGAGAATTTAACTGGGTTATCGCCCTCAGAACTCTCCCAGTGTCCCATTTCCGGAAAATTACGAATTGGGTTGGAACAATGAACGCGCGTATAGTATAGATATGAAATCCAAAAGTGTGATGCATAGGTAGAAACGCTAGAACGACTGGCAGTCCATCGGAAGTTGGCAAAGTGGGACGCTTGAGAGGATGAGTGCGTGTCATACATCGAATAATATCAATATTCTGACCTTTGCAACAGCTTCTTTGGCTTGTGCTATTATTGAAGATTGTCGGAAAGCGAACAGAAGGTTTTTGTGCGAGATCATGACCGCTGTTCCAGAAATGTGAATTCCAAGTGTCAGCATACGAGTCACGGAGGGTCTCACCTTTTGGAAGACCAGTTGTTCCACTTGAAAAGAATAAAAACGCAAGGGCCTCCTTTGGAACCATCCGAGGTTTGCTGTTTCTATTTTGTATTTGCTTGGCCTTTTCGATGAGTCCGTCCACAGTCTCATGGCCATCGAGCTTCCCTCCCATCCCAAAGATTCTGAATGTTTTTATTCCAGCTTCTTGAGCCACGGGAAGAGCTTGAGGAGCAAATTGGGAAGTCGTGAAAAGACCCGTCGTCTTCGTTACTTTCAATGCATGTTTCAGCTCAAATGGGGTGGAAAAACACGAGAGTAAAGCGAACGGAACCGCAACTTTCAGAAGTGCTAATGCCACAACCACATAGTCCTTCAAATTGTTGTTTCACGAGTGTAATTGGATAGGACAAGGAGAGATCCTTACTGAAGAGTTATCGCTCATGATACCGATTATCTCGCCATCTTCTGCCCGTAAATCTAGGCCTCCTTCAGCCTTGGGTCCACCAAGTGTGGCCGCTAAGTCATTTACCCTCTTCCTTAGTTGTCTAAATGTCCATGTCTTTCCAGTCTCTTCGTCTACATGCAGAGTAAAGTCAGGCCATTGCTCGTGGCATGGTTGCTGAAAGATTGTTTCAAAAATATTGAGGTAGTCGGGCACCGATGGAGGATGTGGCCACAGAGATCTAACGTGGGGCATTGTGCGGATGGGTTACCCAGGTTGCTTGGAAACTTTAAATGTTGAGTTGGATATACTAAAAGCGGGGAAATCTAAAATAGTATTATCAATGTGAATCAACGGGTTCATCGCTGAACGACCTACCGGTTATCCCATCGGTTATGTGAGTTAACCGGTGATGAAACTATTTCAGGCGTCGATCCGGGCAGTGGCCGTATGTCTGTCTGAAATTCCTCGGTGACACAGAAGGTCGATGTCTAACACACTTGTTCTGATTTCAGGTGACTGGGTAGCCTCACACTACCCATATCTGGTCATAATTTGAGTGTTACGGCTATGGTATCCAATTTTTGATCGGCGTCTGGTCATGTCGTGATGATGGCACTGGAAAAGTAATAATCAAGTGACCAGGTGTCATATGAAACTTACGTTACAGGCCATCTGACATATCACTTGACATCAAACCTTTCTGGTAAGGTATGTAAAGTATGTTGTCCAAATTCTAGAGACTAGAGGCTGGACAGAATCAAGGTAAATTATTGTGCTATGAATAGACTTTGAGCAATTTTTGTGCCTGATTGATGTAAGCCAGAAACCTCTGATCTGTGACGACCATGTCTCCATATGTCGCAAGCCTTAAGCAAAAACTCAGTAATTTATCGCTGGTACAGTCCGCACCATCGTCTGCTACACCACCAGGTGGATCTGCTCTGTCCTGGGTCTCTCGAGGCGAGCGATCAAAGCAAATTTTGACCAAGTTCGCACCCTCATGGTCAAGACAGTCTAAGTCAGTAACGGCACTTGAAGATAATGAATCGGAGAAGGTACAAGATGTCATGACACAGTTTATCTTCCAAGCAGGGGTAGATTTCGAGTGTGTTCCTTCCTTTCACATACTAAAACACAACCTCATTCACTACTCGTCTTTGACAGAACTCGACCAATGTATATTGATTCCTATCACGCCCTATTTTTATGCATAATCTAATGTTTATCGAGACAGAGTTGTCGTGAGCTTATCGGCACTACCGGATCCAAACGAAGTTAACTATGACTTGCTCCTATCGTGTGTTTACGAAACTTGTTGTCCTGATTATCACTTATTTAAGCGTCCAGTCGAGTTCTTGCTTATCTTAACCTGTATGGTATGATGTCTGGTCAGACTCACATAGTTTTGCTGCTCATGCCAACGAAACAGTCGAATCTGATTATACGGTCGTGTTATTCGCCGCGGGCGGAGGGCATACACCACCGCGGAATTGGGTTTGGAAGGCCTATCGTGGACTCAGTCGAAAATATCGTAAGAACCTCAAACAACTAGTGAGTTTGTTCGCACAAACTGGCTGCAGCCGACATTTGACATTTGCCTCAGTACGTCATACATTCATCTTTTTTTACTAAGAGTGCGCTTCGTTGAGTTTGATTTCCTTTTTGCGAGTTCTTATGCTCTGGGTAGTGTTGCTCTCTCTTGCAGGCGCTATCATTAGGTCGATAAAATTCTGTTTTCCAATAACCATGTACCTTATGCTTTCACCAGCCCCAAATTCTTTCGCAAAATTATTCATATTTCAACCCTCTCAGAACTTGCACAATATGTCCCTCTCACACAAATTGATGTTCCCCCCGCTGTCTACCGGTATTCTACTCCAAAATAGTTGTCGTCTGTCTGACTCATTTCGCAGGGAGAACCTTAAATTCGAAGACGAAATTACTCTTCCACTTCCGACCAGGTCGAGCATTTTTGGAGTACCTTTGGAAGAGCTGATGGGATACAATGGAGAGAAAAGTGGGATACCACGAGTTGTGCAAGATTCGATACAATTCTTAAGGAACTCAGGTATTCTATAAGTCATTGTCCAAAACTTCTTCCAAAGGTTGTCTTTTAGGCCTTGAAGAAGTAGGATTATTTCGTCGTTCACCATCCTCAGCCATGCTTCGAGCGGCTAAAAATGCCTATGATCGGGGTAAGTATTTTTATGCTTTCTTGCTGCCTCATCTCTCCGATGTCTTATCTGCAGGAAATATCGTTTCGCTCGATAAATTTGGAGATCCATTTCTTGCTGCTGTGCTTATCAAGAAGTACCTTCGAGACCTCCCTGAATCTATCATCCCTGAAAAGTTGTATCCAATTATCCGTCGATGTCCACAGCCTATAAGTAATACCTCAGATATCGACGCTGTCATTTACGTTCGAAACGTCTTCCTTCCCGAACTTGTACCTTGCGCCTATATTCTCCTTAGTAATGTCCTTCGTGAGTGTTTTGTCTCTTTCTGACCCTGTATCAAATATCAACGAATCACTAGATCTCATGCACGATATCTCTTTGCAATCCCACATTAACAAAATGGATGCTCATAATCTTACCATCGTTCTCTGTCCCAATCTTGTCAGAAGTGCGAATCCAATGCGTGATGTTCAGATGTGCGCCATTCAGAGCGGATCATCTATCTCTTCATCAAATGCATTGAGGAGTACAGATAGCGTAGAGGCGATTGGTTCCCAGAAGAAATTGCACGAAGATAGAGATAAGACGACATTAGGCATGATCATCAAGCTGTGCATTGAGCGATACTGGGAAATATTTGATGACGCAGCAAATCCGGTCGCTTCATCGAGCCATGTTCGGACACTCCATAGTCAAACTTCTAGAGTTTCAAGTCATCACCTGAGTCCGGAAATTACACTGAGCCCTGGTCCTCAATCAACCTTACCTACACATCTGACTGTAGCCGAAGGAGATGGGGAAGGAGACGAAGACATCGATGATACGATGCTCGTTATGCCAATCGAACCTAGTCCAGGTCTAGGGAAATACAGAAGTGATGCCCCAGTATCCTGGGCTGAAGGTGTTCAAAGAACACGACTGCCAGGCGTCCCACCTACGACTGCATCAGGGTCGATTTCGCGGTTGAGTACTCGTACCAACAATATCCAAATCCCAAACTTGATATCTAGCGATAGTAGCTCACCATCGCGGTCAACGTATTCCCCTAGTGCAAATGACACAGTCACTCCCTACCCTACGTATAGCAAGGCAAGATCATTCTTCAGTAACCAGGGTGGGATGAGTGGTACAAATCCCAGGAGGGGTCCAATTTCTGTTGGAAAAGGGGTAGTGAGAAAGAGTAGAGGTTCCGGTGTGGAATCAATGGGAATCACTGCAGAAGGGTTCTTTGCTCCGCCTAGTGCCTTTCCGCATGAAGAAAACGACACAAATTCTGCTTCACAATGATGCAGTAGATTGATTGTGATTTGTGATGGAATTTTCCCCTTTTCCTTATGTTGTGGACGTTGTACCTTTATTTCTGGGTTGTGGAAGTGTGACTTTGCTTAATTTATATTCTGTGGACAGTTTTTCCTTTGTTCGTCAGGAGCTGATTGCTCGGTGTTTGAAGACAATGATGTGACCACGGAAATGTCTAAAACATACAAACTGATTCATTTTATCCAGGAACATACAAGATCTCTCTCTTCAAACTATTCTAGAAACATTGCTGTGAGCCTCCTTCTCGACAGCAGTGGCAGTAGTGCCTTCGCTTTGTAAATATGTAGGGGGAGTTGACACTAGCATGAATAAGATAGACTCGAGACATCAAGAAATGACGATCCAAATGCTTACCATGCTTTGAGTTCTTCCATAGTCTGTTGGGAGTTGAACATCCATTCTGGAAATCCATCGGATAACACGACATTTCACCGTATACAAATCCAGCGCGAGCAGGCTGAGAAACGAGACCAGACACTTGGGGTCCGCTGGACCACTGGGATTCTCCGTTGCTGCAAGGTTTGGAAGCACAGTACGCTCGAGACAGAATGGTTGTGTGCTTGAAGGAGGGCTCAGTCGCTGCTATAAGCGATGCATCGAGGGATATATTCTTGCTTTTGAGGTATGGATCAAAGGGGAGCTCTTAAAGGGAAGTGATAGGTCGTCGATATAAGCAAAGCGCAGCGATCAATGGCGTACCTATATCACTTTCGAGCCGGGTTCTATTTATTGTTCGATAGCCGAGATAAATCTATATGATGATAAGTTTCGTGTGCTGTGGAGACGACACAACGTACCAAGCTGCCAAGTGTAATGATGAAACTAACTGTGGTGACGATTCAACGTTCAGCCTAGCGCTTACAGTACGATGCTTAGATACCGATAACATACGCCACAGCAGAAGGGAGCCCAGAGAGTACATCATCGGTTCCCCATCTGGAGGAGAGGAACTGTGACTGTCTGAGAGAACATAACCAGGTGGTTGGTATATAGGATCATACTGTCTCCGAAGACGCATGATGTTGGGCTTCGCTAGAAATGGCCCGAAGAATACTATATACATATTTGAAGTGCCAGGAGTTGGAGCAGGTAGAACCGTCTGTATAAGAGCAAGCAAGATCCATGACAAGGAGGCTGACGAAAGGATGAGGCTGACATCTCAGTCGCACACTGAACGGGGCCGTCATCGTAGAGATGTGACACAGATCTGGCAAGGTCAATTTTGGGAATAAACTTGGGCTGGTTCGTCACAAAAAATGTGTCACGCAGGGCATTGATCAATAATTATCTGAACCTCCTGCCATCTCCCTGGTGCACATTTTTAACAGGACTTTTTAAGAACTGATTTAACGACAGTCAATTTCAATTCTCGGTGATTCCACCGCATAAAGATGGTCAAGGAGCTCATTACTAGTAAGGTAGAAACTGCAGCACAAGCACTGGGTCCTACTTCTTGCTTCTATCAAGCACGTGGCAATCTTACGATCTCATTTTCATTTGAAGAGACTGCCAATATTCAGGTTAATGTTAAAGGTGCATGAGGCTCCGGCGTGCCCATTTAAGTACTGTTTCATTGCTTGGGTCTCCTAGCGCCATCCCTCTCTGGAATTCAAAATGTTGTGGTGCATCCCTCTCCCTTTTTCTCTTCGTAATCACTCCGGAAAGAACAATTCAACCTCGTCTTCGGCACGTGTAGGACCTATATCCGCTCCGGTGAACCTGGAAGATCAGGTCCGAAGGCTTCAGAGACGCTACCCTGATTCTGCAACAAACGGTGAATTTTTTCAAATATTGACTCTCTCTCCTCTATACCGATATAGTTGCGGTCAGAATCCAGTCCTTTTTACCTTGTCACCAATAAGAATGGTCTTCCGAAGACGGCCATCCGGAGGATGCCTATTCTGCCTTCAATTGTACCGCCGCTCGAACATGACTATGAGAATGTAACTCAAGCACCAACGACGATGGCACAAAAAGCCGATACGGACTGGGCTGGACGCACACGAGCAGGTTCTCCCATGACAGGTGCATCTACTATGCCTCTGGAAGACAACTTGGATACAGCTGTATATGTATTGCCAGGTGGTGGCAATGCTGATTCGGCCTGGCCCTCTCCCTCTAATCGGGACCGAGTCCCACTTCGTGTACCCGTGCTTCAAAAGGAACGTTACTTTCCTGCAAAAAGGAGTACCAATACTCCCAGTCCTATATCAGGCTCAAGGACTGCTCATGACACGATCGAAGGCTATAATGACTATAATATCTATATCCAGGGAATGGACAGATTAAACTCGGAGGGAGACATGGATGTGGAAAGGAAGTTCTCTGAAGTGGGACATATTGGGCATGCTGGACATGTTGGACATAAGCAATTAGGAAGAATCAAAAGCCGAGAGGTCACTAGGAATAGCCCAATTACGCGACCTGTTGCCCTAGGTCACAATGTCATTCATCACACTCGTTTCGACACTGGTGCTCGTTATGGGATAGATCCTGGAATCCGTGGCCGACGTAAGGCCCCTCGACCTTCACAGGACTGCGAGGTCCTCAATCGTCAAGTAGCAGAGGACGCCCCCGAGAAGACAGTTGCAATTACGACTTGGAGAGAACAGGTGGCCAGAGAAACTATTCCCATAGAGACTATGAGTATCCATTACATGGGCTTAGAAGACTATGTGGCCGCCGAACGAACACTGACTGAAGTTGACAGCAATGTTCAAAGTGCTCAGAGGACGCTTCATGAAACTCCAAGATCCGACAGTATGGAAAGCACACGACCAGTCGAGGAGCCATCAAAAGACGCTATCAATCCTGCTACTGAGTCTGAAGAATCAACTCCTGTATCACCCATTGAACCTGAAGTATGTTACTCACCGCACTGGTGGATTTGCAAAGTCAATAATTTTTTTAGCCTCGTCGCCCACTTACACCGCCACAAAAAACATCCGGCCACCTTCCGCCAACACGTTCCTTATCTTCCCATTCACGTAACAATTCGACACCCCCGCGTATTGCTACACCGGATAGAGTGCCCTTACCAAAAGCAGGTCCTCGTTCTCCTCGTGTGAAAAGGACCGTGCCTATGTATTCTGATCCAGCCTCGAACCCAGAACCACCCGTTTCTGCTCATGCCTCCCCACATAATAACCTCATTTTCAGCAACGCCTCCAGTCCTTTGGGCCCCAATCCAGTAACGAGCGTAGCAGCAGGCATTCGCACAGGGTCGCCTCTTCAAGAGTCCACCCCCATCAGAGCCAACATGTCCCCCATTCCATTCCGTCCAAGACAGTCTCAGGGAAGCACGATCAGTAGCATCAAGTCAGATTCTGCAGTTCGATTCGTACAGTTACTCGAGTCGTGTCAACCTTCTTTATTACATATCGCTCCTGTGTTGGCGCGGTTGGGTATCATGAAGGTGGAACATTTGAAAGCTGTTGCCCATCTCTCGGAAGAGATGCGTGATAGAGAGGTTAGGGAGGAGGCACTGAGGATGGGCGTCACTGTGGTTGAATGGGCAGTTTTACTGGACAAGGTCGGCATGCTATAAGTAGTGTTTTCATTTTTTTCCCCCATAATTTATGCTGTGATTTTGTGTACGATCTCAACGTCGATGCCTCTTGAGTTGTTGATTGTTGGTGTTATCAAGGGATGAAAAGGCATGACATGTTATGATGCTTCTGTAAAACATCGAGTTTTTTGAGGGAAATCTAGCTCCTGATATGTCACAACAGCTCTCTGATTGATTCCTGCTAAAAGAGGTAAGGCTAAGCACATGGACAGAAGATAATAGGAAATGAAGGGACTGGATCAGCTGTTGAATGTCAAGAAGTGGGATAATTATTTAAGCGGCAGAGTAGGGCCAACAAAAATACACAGTTCTGATGTCGGTAATCTACACATCCTCTGAATCATACCCAGGGCCCACCAGCCATGCAAGCAATTGACAACTGGAAGCTGTGGCCATGCCGCAAGCCAAATAAAGGACTCTTGTTGATGAGAGGATATTTTTAGGTATAGCCCTGCACAGTTCGAGCACCACTACATGATTTTTAGAAAGATCCACCTGCGGATTATCCTTGATCGGCCCTAAGGTTACATGTTAAATATCATAATATTGCCATGTCTGGACTGTAAATACAGTCATAACAACATCGTTGAAGGATGAAACTCGGTCTAACAATGTTGTTGTTGCCGGTCATCTCTGATCGTGAGAACTATCGCGATGGTGATCGCTCTAAGGAGAAACGTTTTCTGGGTGAATTGCATCCTGGAACGCCATCAGCATCATGTCAGGTCGCTCATACTTCTTTCTTTCTTTCTTCCCTTCCTTCACTTTTCTTCTTTTCGCGCTGGACGCTTCTTTCTTGAGAAAAATAAATGTTTCTGCCTCTTCAAATTATCGCCTTGGCTGCTGGTCTACTGGTTGAACCCATATCAGCTTTTCCAATGATGGCTGGTTCACAATCTGCAAGAATTTATGACAATAAAGAAAATTCATTTGTCAGACTGCCTTGCAGTAATAACCTTCCAATCAAAAGGAATACACGAAGGCGAAGGCGTGGAACGCTGAGCGGAGAAACTGGCCTTGGAGACAATGCTGATCTGTGAGCATCTTCTAAGGAGAATTTTTCGAAGATTTATATCTATTCACAGTCTTTATACTGTACCAATCGAGCTTGGGAATACAGTAACTGCAGTGAATCTTGGTGAATTGTTGTTCAGTTTGCCTGTCTCAATCTTGATTCTAACCCATAGTCATAGATACCGGTTCTGGTGACTTGTGGGCTGTATCGGATGCATGCCATAAGGGTACTTGCAGAACTTCCAAGGTTACGAGGTACCCTACATCGGGAGGAAAATCCACAGGAATTGATGTTGTAATGTCTTATGGCGATTCCTCAACTGGATCATCTGCCACGGGTACTATTGGCCTTGACACTGCGACAATTGCCGGAATTACTATGACAGATCAGGCGTTCAGTGTTGTTAATGATACTGATAACCTCGTGGTGCAGTACGACGCAGCCGGCATATTTGGTTTAGGATTTCCTGCTGGAAGGTTATTTGTTCCTGTCTCGTCGCGTAGTTTTACTCACTCTCTTGTTTGTTGTTTAGCAAAATTCAAGAATCGCTCGTCACAGCTCAGGTGATTAAATCACTTGTTGAGAGAATTTGAGTGTTGATGCATCATTCAGAGTGGTCCCATAAACACAACTGACGACTTTCTCCTTGCTACGTATACTTATGGTCCATTAGTATCACGAGTCATGATGACGGATGCTCTCGAGTCTCCCATGTTCACGGTACTGCCAACCAAATACTGGTTCTTTATCCCAAACTAATATAATAATGTGCCGATCACAGATCACACTATCTCGTGACACCATCGACATCAGTGGCCATGGTCAACTAACACTTGGGAAACTTCCGGATGGAGTGGACAATTCTTCTCTCACATGGGTCCCTGTGCGTCTGTACAGTCCCGATGAAGGTGGACTTCGTTCACCTACTTTTGCCCCGAATGAGGTCTACCCCTTGCAAGTACTCTGTCGTGTTCCTCAAAAAATGGATGCTAACGATCAGGAACAGTCGATGGGAGATAGATATTGATGGTGTGTTCATTGATGGTCAGCATCTTGGTGCTTCTACCATACCAGCACGCGCTGGTGTTGATTCAAACAGAACGTCCGCCCTCATTGATACCGTAATGATTCTATGAAACTGGTCTAAAATCTCAGCTTATCACACTTCTAGGGCAACTCTATTATCCGTGGCCCGGAAGATGTCGTGAATAGAATCCTGGGAATTGTCTCCCCCTCATACGAACCTGATAACCAGGGTTCCAAGCCAACATTTCCTTGCATGAATCCCCATACTCTGGCGTTTCAAATCGGTGGAAAGGTAATTACAATTTCTCTCGACTGCAGTTCAAAGAGAAGCTTATTTGATACTATCAGACGTTCCCTATCGATCCACGAGATTTTGTTGGCCAGTTCGAGCCCAATGATGCTGAAACATGTGTAGCGGACAACATAGTCTCGACAGACCCTCCCAATTTTGGATCTCTCTTCCGTTGGAGTCTAGGAGACCCTTTCTTCCGATCGTTAGTCATATTACGGTGTGATTGTAATTCCGCTCTTACATCGCATTCACAGAAACCTCGTTGCCTTCCATTACGGTAACATCACTCACCCTTCAGTCGACCCTCCTCGAATCGGTATCCTGTCCCTTGTGCCGTCGAATGCGGATGAACTCTACGCTACAGCTGTCAGCGATGCATTGAATAACGGAGGCAACTTTCAAGGTGAGGATCATCGGACTGTATTTTGTGTCTCTACAGATGCTCAAGATCGATTTAAATCATTTTTTTCGTTCTCAGAGACCATTGATCTCGCTCCAACAGCTAGCGCCGCTAACTCTCCCCAAACGGCTGTTTCTGTTGATAGTGTCTCGAGTTTTACGCATGTCAGTACTGCATCGATGCCATCAACGACGGGAAGCCTTGCGACTCCTACCGGTGGCGCACAGAGCGTCAGTTCCGCTTTCTCAAATATTTGGACATGGAAAGAGGATATTTTCCCCAGTTTAATATTTTGTTTAATTTTGAAGGGTTTGATAAAATCGCTTTGACAGATTCCTTCTCGGTAATTAGGACAGCAGGAATATATTATCCTGTTTCGGTGAAGTTTTCACCAATACGGGACTCCGACTTCCTTTGGTTCATGAGACGCTGTTCTTGGGTATGGCGGACTACCCATTTAGTGAGATACCACCCTGTCAGAACGACAAGGACAATGCCCACGATCCCGATGCCGACGAAACCTGATTGGTCCGCCGCCTGGGTTTAAGGGATTTAAGGGAAAGAGTTCTTGTGAAGATGTCGATAATTACTCACGTTCGCCCAGCCTCTCCACCATGCGCCAGCTAATCCGCCGCCATTTTTTGCCTCAGCAGCGGCAACGCACTGAGAACAATGTTCCCCAATCAGACTCATTATTGTGATTAACGAGACTCTGTATTTGAGGAGTCAGATGTTTCAAATACGAGAACGAGCCTTTAACGTACGCAAATGCAACCAAAATACTCATCAAGGTGAGTACAATACTCAAACCCGACATGACGTTCATTTTTTTGGGCGTGTCTCGAACAGTTGGATACTCGCACGTAGCATGATTAACTACTTCTAGAGGAGAGGTTTTATCCTCGTCTTTCTTTTGATGGATCACTCCTTCATGAATTCGTCTGTTGGAAGTCTGTTCTGGAATTATTTTGGGCCGGAAGATTCGCCACCGGTGACGGTCCTCCAAAAGGCCTGCGTAGGAATACAACATCAGGATTGAATCGAGGGAGTCAACGAGTGACATTCCAGCTGTGAAAAGCAACTTTCCGTTCAATGAGAGTCGTGAGGGATAGTGTGAAATAAGAGGAATATATTCAACGTACAGGGAGAACTACGACATGTGACGAAGGAATTCTGTGGCCCTCTGAATCTTGTTTGGCTATGACAGAAACAGCGAGAAGGGCGATAGATGAGGCTGTATCGAACCCTGCGTGACCTTGTGAGATATGACTGGAAGAAAGATGAAACTGAAAGGCGCAAACCGAGGCCAAATAGTACTCCAACAGGATACATCTATGAGAAATTATCTATCAAGTCCATCAAAAATACTGAGTGATCTCACTTTCCATGGCCTATTAACGAATGTGACAATGGGTCCAAGGATTCGCATCATGAACATCGAGTTCCTCTCAGGAACGATCGGTTCCTGATCCTCAGCTATCTCTCCACGTTGGATACGCTCAAGTCGTTGTTTCTCCTATATGAGCAGAAGTCAGGGAAGTGGCTCAAGTCGTAGCATAACATTCCCACCCTCTGTCGCTGACGCAAGATGCGCCATAGAATGAAGCTATTGGCGAGTCCTACAACAAAGAGGAAAGATCCACTGACAGCGGCACCTGAAGTACACCTTGAGCTACACCTTGAGCTGAAGCCAGAAGATGGCGGAGATAAGAATCACCAACGATCCCACCAACATTCCCCACCCCCGTTAACCTGTTGTAGACATCGGTAGAGATAGCAATGGCGATCGTCTGTGATATTTTTGGGCTCAATATCGTTGGTATGATTTTGGAAAGACACGTACGACAGCAATTACAATAGTACTGTGACCTAATGAAAAGAACAACCCACAAGTGATAGGGACTTGTCCCTTACTGATGAGGGTTCTGGTCGCATTATCTATTGCACTGGCATTACTCTTGATAAACAGTTAGATGGTACATTAGAGTAAGAAGACAGACCTGATGTGATCGGCATCGAGCGCTAATTAGAAATAAGCCACTTGAAAGGACAACACTAAACTGCACACCATGCCTTAATCCAAAAGTCTGAGACTTTCGATGAGCAAACAAGGGCCATAAAAAAAGATAGCATGTGTACCCAAGCCAGAAGGGCCATGTTCAAATTGCTCCGAGTGATGTGACTACGAAAAAGCACGGCTGCGACGATCCAAAGGATAGCATTTGCCAGGAGCCTGGGAACCGTGAAGTAAAGAGTGAATATACCGTCGAAATTGAATTGTCTTACTCGCCGACAACTAGTAATAACGAGCGACCAAAAACCGAGAGAGAACTTGCGAGACTGTGAAATTTACACTTCCAAACTACCATACTTGCCGAGGGGCAAAACGATAAATTGCGATGTAGTCGAGGAACACGAAACTTTGAAGATTTGACACATTAGGGACTCCTATTGACGGTCCGGCCTTCCCTTGCATACGAATATAACTACGAATATAACTGCGCACTGCCGATCTCATGTGATCACCTTTCTTTCGCAACAGGCAAGCTAGTGCTGAGACGTGGAGGGTCTTAACAGGGCCCAACATTGGGGAGGGCGTCTACAGAAAGCATGTGGGCATAGGAGAAGGGTTTAGACATTGTAGCGGTAAATAAAAGGGAAAAGGGAAAGAAGGAACTATATTAATTATCTCGATGTGGGTAGTACCATAGGAGCCTCGTCATCAGATCCCTCATCGGGATAGCTTTCCAGTGGTCTGTCATCAATGGAGGGTTTCTGCCGGATAGCGAGCCTGTTCCTGATCTTGTGTAGGCATTGGATTTAGACAGAAATTCTGTGCCTGAGATGTCTAAGGGTATATGGAGGGCAAGGATTTCTTGAAGATATGTCGGAAGTCATTGTAGAGATGGCATCCTCGCAGGGAGTGAGTCTGGTGCTGTGTATGCGCGCCTCAGATTTGATTTCTTATCATTTTTTTTATCTCAAGCTCATTTTCATGTGACTCATAGATTGGCCATACGAGGGCTTTGAGGGCATGCTCTCTATATTATTTTGATAATTAGATTGGACTGATATAGGCTTATCTTAATGCTTATATAATAATTATATAATCATACAGGCAATTCCCAATATTTTCGTGTCCTATAGCTTTTCATACCTCAGTTCTGCACTAGAAGAAATGATTTTTATATATGTTTGCTTGACACGTCACTGTCAAGATGTCACTCAGTCTGGTAAAAACAGAGCTCTATTAATATGGTGTACCTGTCAAGGTGTCACTGACAGATACATCAGTATATCAGAATACACATGATGAGAACTAATGATAAATACCTCAGTCTGGTAAAAACAGAACTGAGGAATAGAACAGTTACACATGTGCGAACATCACTAAGCTTACTAATCAAGAGGAGTCACATGTAGTCCAAAATGATAAGATGATGCCGAGAGATAAGAGATGCAGAAAG
>Ga0153987_1000264_pt1 | contig 18482 bp, 20 predicted proteins | sample TSNC071MetaG_FD_102279 | JGI IMG/M metagenome (GOLD analysis project Ga0153987, IMG submission 102279) | Attine ant fungus gardens microbial communities from North Carolina, USA - TSNC071 MetaG | ecosystem: Host-associated > Fungi > Mycelium > Unclassified | place: USA: North Carolina, William B...
GGGCTCTGGAGGTAGAATGATACTGTAATGACCGAAAACCTCTGTTCCCTCCCCTTCATTAACCTGTACTACGCCGGTTGTGTGCGTTCTGGAATGATGTAGAACACGAGACGAGCAGGTAGATGGTCGACAAACACAAGGTAATTTAAGTAGTGGAAGTCGAAGCATACCAATCACAGCATCACAGATCTATTATTGTATTGTTTCGGGCACCCTGATGCTTTATAGCCGTTGATGTTCAAGATAGGGATCATCGAACCTGGTTTATTCATCATCTTGACAATTAATCCTGAGACATTTTATTCAAGGACTTGAGTGGTGAAGAACTGTATATTTGCAAGGTTGTATGAAACACAAAGATTCGCGTTCAAATTATAAGCGTTGTCAAGCAGAGAGGTTTTCATGATTTTGAGAGTCGTAAGTGATAATCATCAGTTCCACCAGCGGTGTGAGTCGTATGGGGGTGTCTCATCAAAGTCACGAAAAAAAAAGACAAAAAATATACCTCGTGGATGTTACGGGAGGCGACAGATCTACCAGATCAAAGGTGGTCATTGGCGATACTGGCAAAGAAAAGGCTGCAGTAATAGATCTACAGAACAACCCAATAAATCAAAATAAAACCCCAACTCACGTTAGCGGTAGAGATAACCGGGTATACAATGACACTTCTGCTGTACGCACCGAAGCTGTCTGTGTATCTCAAACTAGTTGCCCAACCCAGCACTGGTTTCAATCACGAACGAAATAAGTTCTCCTCAATTTCGAGAGTTAGAATTCTCGTTGGCAACGTTCGGCAGAATGTCGACTCAACTCTCGCTTGACAATGTCATCATTGACTTCAGCTTCAACACCATCAGAAGCAGTGGCAACTTTTTTTTTCGACGCAGCCTTGGATGCAGCAACATGCTCAGGGATGGTGCCCGTACTTCAAGATTTTGATAGCCTCAGTCCTTCACTTTTTCAAAGAGGTGGGGAACTGTATTTAACGTATGCGAGGGCACATGAAGTTGACGAACTCGCAGATAAAAAAAACAGAGGTGCTTGATTACGGTAATGATAGCCGATCATTATACATGGATGGAAAAGTTCAAGAATAGTACTTCTGTTAACGAGTAAAGATGGAAGGGAGGAGGGGGGGGAAGTTGTATGGACGATAAATCCTTGACACACCCCACAATCATGGCGAGTGTAATTCTGACGCATGAATGATTACCATATCACACGACAGATAACATGATCAACTCGGCAAATCCAGAGATCGTCATCCCAAACGAGCTTTCTTCCGACTATGCCCATTCCCACCAACAGCTGCTGTTTGTCCAGCGTAGACTCCACCAACATTAACACTGGCAAAGCTAGTCGTACTGCCTGGCTTGGAATGTGACTGGCCGAACGGAGCGACCATATGATTGTGGCCACCACCTTGATGGGTGTGGTTTTGTGCAGGCAGCGGCATCATGGAGGGTGCTTCGTCCTGCGTGATGCGGCGGTGTGGAGGGAACTGGTGGATTGGTACATTTTCGAATGCACTGCAGAGATTGGCACTTGACAAAAATTGAAAGAAAAGTGCGAGGAAGAAATACCTACTTCCATGTAGGTTTCGGATCTTCGTGGAACCATTTGTGTTGGAGCGCTTCTTTGGCTGTCAGTCTGTTGTCTGGGTCATATGCAAATAGCTGACGAAGAAGGTCATAGCCTTGAGGAGAACGGATGCGCGAGTGACACCATTCCTGTAAACGGTTCGTATAACTGATGGATGGTGCCTTGTGAGACTAGAAAAGATAGGGAAGACATAGATACATACGGATCTAGTCTCTTCATGTTCAAGTACTCTGGCATGTCGATAACACCGGGCCAATCTTTCTCTAAAAGAGTGGATACATGAGCCCAAGCAGTGTTGAGAACAGCTGAAGACCACCTGCCGTCGGGCGTCCCCATCACTTCAAATATTTTCAGCAGCTGATCACGTTGAAAAGGAACATTCTTCTTTGAATCAAGCTTTGCTTCTTCACCCTTGAAGATGGGACGAAGACTGGCAAGTTCGGCCATGACACATCCTACAGCCCAGCAATCGATGGCTTTGTTGTAGTGTTTTGCACCCATGAGAAGTTCGGGGGCACGATACCATATGGTCACCACAATCTTGTCTCCTGCAAAGAGAGGCTGAAGAGGCTCATAGCACAGGCGGGCGAGACCAAGATCACCGATCTTGACAACGCCGTCTGAGGTGATCAGGATGTTTGCCGGTTTGAGGTCACGATGAAGGATGTGGCAAGAGTGTAGGTAGAGGAGACCATTGAAGAGTTGGTAGATAAGAGATTTGAGAACGACATGCGCGAGTGGCACACGAATAGTTTGGGAGTGGTGATGAATAATTTGCTGAGGGAGCTTGAGCCAGATAAAGTATGTCGAAACGGAAGACGTACTAGAAAGTCGTGCTCTGCATATTCGAAGACCATGTATATGGACTTGTCTTCCAAGATGACTTCCTTGAGGGCGACAATATTTTCGTGGCTGATTTCCCTATTCAACTAGAAGGACATTGTCACTTGTGGAACTATATCAAGTGGGGTGGAACCGACGGCAATTTCCCTGATTGCGCTCTGGCTGATTCCTGTAAAGGTCGCCACATCTCCCTCTTTGTCTGGTTTGAATTTCTTAATTGCATGTAGCTGCCCGTCTTGCTCCAGACTCTGCGCCTTGTACACACGTCCGTACGTCCCAGAGGATATAAACCCAAGAATTGCGTACTTGGAGCTCACAGAAAGATGGCTAGCATCGCGTTTCTGACGGTAGAGGTACATGGGATCCTGCTGAAGAATATTACTCGCCCAATCGTCGAGCATCTCGTTGGATCCTGATCATAGTCGAAATCGAGACATGAGAACAACCTTCCATTTGCGGAAGTCCCTCTCCCTTGGCCAACAGCCACGATATATCTCTGAAAAACCATCAGAATGAACCCGTCGGATAGTTTCACCTTTACAGTTGGAAAGCTCGGTGCGTGTTGGATTTTTTGCAATCAGAATAGGGCCTTGACGTGGTATCTCAGATGCTGGCATGGCTGTGGGTTTAGAAATGGCTTTCTGGCTCTGTATTCACTGCTCCTGCTTATAGATACTGCTTGGCGAGCGGGCTCATCTTATTGAATTCCCTTCAATACTTTTACCACCTGGCGTGTCAACAGGCTCAATTGTCAACATCTCGGTCACGCAGAACCATGCCGAGGAGAAACGCCGTGATATGGACTTTTGGCAATTACAGGACGATATCCTCCATGAATTCGGAATGAGGTCTCCTGAGCATCCAAACCTTCAAGTGAGAACAGTCATCAACTGTGTGAAGACTTGGTGCTGACTCACAACGTCCTTCAGTTGCGGAACGTCACACAGACATCTGTAACTCTTGAATGGCCATCCATTCAGCTTGCCACGGCGAAGCTACGGTCTCTCGATATTTATCGAAACGGCCAGCGTCTTGCTTCGATACCCTCTCCTCTCACAAATACCTCCACCAAACTTTCAGGCCTTGAACTCAATACAGACTACTCATTCCAACTTATCCTCCGAACAACCGCTGGTACTTTTCCCTCTAATGTTCTTCGTGTCCGCACACACACTATGACTGATACATCGGGCATCTGCGTCTGCTTTGGCAATGTCCAGGACTCGGTATTGTTGGAGGATGCTAAGCTGGCACTAAGAGACATGAAAGCTAGGTGGAGCGAGAAGATCCAGATTGATACTACTCACTTTGTGTGTACAACGCCTGCAGCAACGCCAGACGGAGCACAAGCAGCTGGAAATGCAAGTGGTGCTCCTGGTGTTGAATATCAACGTGCCTTACACCTCAGTATACCCGTCGTCCAGCCACATTGGGTTCTTGCCTGTCACAGAGAGCAAAGGTGAGCGACCAACGAGAACTGTTCTTTATTTCTCATTGGCTTACAAACATACAGGATGGTTCCAATAGCAGCATACTACCTTGGAGCACCCAGCATACCTCAACCTTCATCGGGTTTCAACCGACACCAATCTATGTCACAAACCTCTCTCCCCCAATCTCCCAAGTCTTCTAATTCATCATCTTTGCAAAAGCATGCTTCCACGGCAAACCGCGCGTCTCTGCCTACTCCTGCTCGCAGTTCGATCAGCTCGCATCCTCATCCCACTGCTGGGGCTGCATCCTCATCCGTCAAGTTCGAAGTGCCGCAAGAAGCGGATGAAACTGCTGATTCGAATGATAATCGCCAGCAGCAGAATTCACCCCCAGCAGCAGCACCATCTCCACCGTCATCATCACCCTCATCACCGCAAAATTCTAGTTCGGAAGTTCCCAGGAGATCAAATTCAATGAAACGCAATTGGAAATTCCCTACTCTGGCTTCTTCTGATAATGGTTTACCTAAATCACCGGAGATTGATGGTCAGAAGACGAAGGGACATCTAAAAGCGCAAGAAAGTCTGATTTCACCTTCGAGCATTGAGGTTCCGCCTCCTCCGCCTGTAGAGAAGGAGAGGTTGTCTCATACTATTGATGATGGAGAAGATGAAGTTGGAGATACGGTGGAGGTTCCATTGAATTGAGCCTGATTTTTTTTTGATGTCGACTACCTTTTTTTGGATTCAACGATGCACTGGAGGAAGTATAGTGTTTTTCTTTTTTTGAGGATACCGAGAATTCGATCGTGTTTTGCCTTGACTACATACTTATGATATGTTCTTATTTATGTCCTTTACCAGCTCCTTGAGTGAACGAATCCAGTGCACGACTGGACTTCAAGTTCTGGAAAGACGTGCGGTCAACCAAGTATAATATCATTGATATCGCGAGCTCAAACCATTTTCCTTCCAAAGGTACTGCTGAGGTCAATCCTTCATGTACGCGCTCAAAATGCCCTTAACGAGCGCGACATGGTATTTGCTAGCTACTTTACACTCCGATTTGTGAACAAGTCCGAAAGTGTGATCTATGACTACCACAACATCTACCAAGAGTCCGCTGCAACAATTTCCAGACGTTGAGAGAAAACATCAGTGCCTTTAGTGAAAATAGGGATTGGCATCTAATGGCTTTGACCGTAGCCGTAACTGCCACTGCCACTACCCCCGGAACCATAACTGCCACTGCCACTTGAACCTGTTCCGTGGCTACCGCTTTGTCCGCCTGTTCCATAGCTGCTGCCGCTAGAACTTCCGTGGCCGCCAGTTGAACCATGACCATCGCTCCCACCGGCTCCAGTCCCATAACCGCTACCTGCAGAGGATCCACCGTTGTTGCCGTTACCGGAGCTACCGCTGCCATAGGTTCCATGGCTTCCGTTTGAACTGCTTCCGCTGCCGCCCTGGCCGGCAGGACCTCCGTAGCCACCACCACCTGTGGATCCATGGCCGCCAGTCGAACCAGATCCCGATCCACCATCGTGTGTAGAACCATGACTATCTGAGCCATGACCGTCTGAGCCATAACCGTCTGAGCCATGACTGTCTGATCCATGACTGTCCGATCCATGACTTCCACCATTACTGCCAGATGACCCATGATCGTCCGACGATCCAGAGCCAGATCCATAGCCACCGCCGCTTGTAGATCCATGCCCATTACCTGAGCCACTTTCGTGGCCACCACTGCTACCACTCATTCCAGTCCCATAACCGCCGTTGCCTGAGCTGTCGCCGCCACCGTTGTGTTGGCTGCTTCCATGATCATCGCCACTGGAACCTCCGTAGGTGCCGCTATTTCCAGATCCGTAACTGGGATTTTCGCGAGCAGCAAGGTCTCGAGTCAATTGTGTTAGTTGGTCAGGCTCTGCAATTGGCGCAGCAGCGACCAATGCAGTCATAGTACAGGCCAAGAGTACGAGGGACTTGAGAAACTTCATGATCTATACAGAACTTGCAACCGTTATCAACTATAGATCGCCGCGATGAATAGTTAGACACACCTATTGGTTGCTAGAACGAGTTGAGAGCTGAGGAAAACTACCAGGCAATGGTGCTGGTTTTATATCAAAACCGTACTTTGCCCTTTCTATACCCAGGAACTTCGGAACCCGAAGTTGAAATGTAAAACCAAAATTGGACATTCATAACCGCCCACGAAGGTAGTAGAATAGATTCATCCTTCCGATCTGCTAGTGAGCCGGCCAAATAGTATACCGAAGAGGTTTAGCACACTTGTCAGAAGCCAAATTGGACAAGCAAAAAGTAACTTGAAACAGCTACGGGAGGACCTTATGTGGCCGAGAATATCAGATCGCATTATTGGCACCGCTGTCAATAGTCTGAGGCACAGGATATTTTCCAAGCTAGAGAAGTAATAGGTTTCGTGGCATATTCTCACACACACCTCTTGACTACGCTGTCTAAAGATAAGTGGACATCGGTTCTTGGTAGCCTGAGTCTGTTAATTTGACTGTTCCCAACTCCACGAGAGGCACTAAGGCTGTTTAAGTGATACACACTTACAACTTTCCTGACCTCCGAATCTGAGGTCCCTTGGGGTATTGAAACGCCACAGAAATAACGAGCATGTCCATGTCATTGTGATACCGATTAGGAAAAAGCCTTTGTTGACAGCACTCTCATCAGAAGCGAGGAACGGCTAGTGGAAAAAAGACCTCCAGATTGCACGGAGGCTTATACAAATTGAATCATTTTTGCGAGGGGCTGAGTAGTTGGGAAGTAGTTGGGAAGTAGTTGGGATTCCCGATGCGTTTGTCCCAAATCGATTACATGAGGCAAAAGACAGTAGTGTCGATAATTGCATCCGTAGAGATCAGCAAGTTGTCTAACAAATTCTCACGATCTGACCCTGCGACTGACGCCCACAATGGCCTCGCCTCATAGTGACGCCAAAGCACTTGCAATGCCTCAGGGTCAGAGACTAGAGAGTCCAACTTGTTCGTCCGCAGCGAGTGATGATGAAGACAATATACGCCGGACTAATGGTTATTCGCGTGGGGAACAGGAAGTTGAGTCTGACGAGGACGGAATAGGGAAAGAGGATCACCAGGATGAAGATGCCGAAGAGGAGGGGGAGGATGACGAGGCTGAAGATGGCGACGATGACGACGATGACGACGACGACGACGAGCCGGCTTTGAAATATGAACGGATTACTGGGGCTATTCCGGATCTTCTTAAAAAGGACTCTGCGTCGGCATTAGCAGTATCTCTCAAATTTATGGTATATTTGAGCTGCCATTGGAGTCTAGTTGTTTCTAAATGATGCAGGTGCTAGGAACTCACGCCGGTATAGTTCACGTATTAGACCCCACCGGAAAACGTATCAAGTCGTACAAACCACACTATGCGTCTGTCATCGACATATCACTGGACACGAACGCAGAGTTTGTGGCAACGGCTTCCTTAGATGGTTGGCACACTAATTCTGCTTTACGAACATGCACCAATGACGTAGAACTCTATAGGACAAGTTGTCGTTCATTCAGTGAACACAACAGAGTCATATATATTTGACCTGAAGCGTCCCATGCGCACCGTCTCTCTTGAGCCAAATTTTGGCCGACGGAATACCCGTGCTCTGGTTTATGGTGGTTTGGCCGGGAATCTAACGCTTCAGGAAAAGGGTTGGTTGGGACACAAAGAATCCCTGCTTCACTCTGGTGAGGGACCCATTTGGCAGGCGCGATGGCGGGGGAACCTGATCGCTTGGGCCAATGATGTGGTAAGAACTCGTATTCTAATATCATTCGCAATGACTGAAGAGTATCCATATCAGGGGGTAAAGATATACGATCATGCATCGCAAAGCCGGATTACATTCATTGACAAGCCACAAGACAGCCCAAGAGCAGACCTCTTCAAATGTACCTTGCACTGGCAAGATGACTCTACCCTTCTCATTGCATGGGCTGACTTGATCAAAGTCGCTCGCATTCGTGAGAGACCACGGACAACCGTTTCTTCAGCTACTGCAAACCTTCCTCCTTTCATAGTCGAAATTACTGCAGTATTTCAATTGGACTGTATGATTGCCGGCATAGTACCTCATCCAACGCCCAGTCCGAATGTCTCTTCCGACGTGTCAACATCTGCCAACGGCCTGCATAGTGACAAATCCTCAGAAAAGCATTCAACACTCCTTACGTCTTTCCTTATAGTCGCTTATAGCCCTCCAGAAACTTTCACAGACGAAATGACGGAAGACAGGGCGCGACAAGCGCGTAAGCTGGCAGACCGTCCCGAATTGCGTATTGTATCCCGTGCGGGTGAGGAACTCGCGACAGACGCAATCACCGTTACGGATTTTCAGAAGTGGGGGTGCAATGATTATGTTCTTGTTGAAGGTGTCAGCAGCGACGATCCTGCATATATTGACTTGGAAACAAGGAGCTATGTGGTGCTTAGTCCAAAAGATCTGGTAAGGGTAATGCCAAGAGATAGGAGGGACCACGTGGCTTGGTTATTGGAAAGGCAGCGATATGAAGAAGCGTTGGAAGAAGTGGAGAAAATAGAGGCAGATAGACTTTTGAAGAAGACAGAAACCACTGGCGAGAGTGAGAACATCTTCAGTGCCGTTGAAATCGGACAGGAGTATATCCGTCATCTTGTCAATGAAGGTGGGCTTCTGGTTCAAATTGATTTTGAGTACATCTCACAACAATCTACTCATAGGTGAATTTATGAAAGCTGCTCGATTGACACCGAAAGTATGTGGGCATGATTCCAAAAGATGGGAAGATTGGATATTTGCGTTTGCGGACAAGCGACAATTACAGGTAACTATGCTGTTGTATATGACTATTCATCAACTTATTGATACCAGGTTATCATTCCTTATGTCCCTACCGACTCGCCAAGATTAGATCATCTTGTGTATGAGATGATACTTGCGCACTTTTTGACCCATGACAAACAGGTATTGAAGCTTGACTTGTCCAAATCGATCTTTGCTAAATCCTGATCAAGGCTTTGCGTCGGACAATTGACGAATGGCCAAGAGAAATTTACGACATCAGCGCTGTCATCATTGCCATTCGCTCAGAGCTCGACAAAGCTATGTCTGAACTCAAGTCTATGACCTCACCCTCGAACACGGTGATCCTCATGGAATGTCTGGCTGATCTGTTAGTTCCATTTTTCTCTCCATTACCCAACCAACCTTACTGACATAGATAGATAGATATGCAGCAAATCGACAACCAGGCAAAGCCTTACATTTTTACCTTCGACTCCGAAGACCAAATGTATTTGAATTGATCAGGGAACATAACCTTTTCACGGATGTTCAGGATCAAGTGCTATTACTCGTTGAGTTTGATCATGAGCTAATGGAGAAACGAAAAGCGACAGGACAGGATACAGGACAGGGTGAGACAATTACCTTGTTAGTAAATAACACACATTCTATACCTGTGGGTCATTGCCTCTCATAAATGTGGCTGATAGCTGATGTAATTTGGGAGTGCTAGGTCATCCGTGTCGTGCAGCAATTACAGAAGAGACCATATTATTTATTTCTGTATCTTGATGCGTTGATAGAAAAAGATACTCATCTCGTCGCGGAATTTGCGGACCTGCAAGTGAGTATACTGTTCTAGCACTCTTTGGGAGGCTTCAGATGTTGGGTCCAGGTTAAATTGTACGCGGAGTTCGCCACGTCAAGATTGATTGATTTCTTGCGCGCAAGTAATGATTACAATCTCGAAATAGTGAGTCAACAAAAGTATTTTGAAAAGGAAGTGGCTGATTGGTTTATCTCCGACAGGCGTATGGAGTGTGCAATGAACGCAGCCTTGTACCAGAGATGGTCTTTTTACTTGGCCGTATGGGCAATAACAAGAAGGCTCTCCACCTCATCATCGAGCGACTGGGTGACGTGCAACGAGTAAGCTGTCATAATTATACACACAAGATTGATTTGCACTAACAATACCACTCGCTCAGGCCATTGAATTTGCCAAGGAACAAGCCGATGACGATCTCTGGGAAGATCTACTTAAATACTCTGAAACACGACCTACTTTCATTAGAGGACTTTTGGAGAACGTGGGAGTTGAGATATCACCCATTCGGCTTCTCAGGAGAATCAAGAATGGATTAGAAATCCCAGGTCTGAAAGAAGCGTTGATCAAGATCTTGCAAGACTTCTATTTACAAATTTCCTTGTTGGAGGGTTGTGGTACAATTTTAGCCGGGGACTGTGCTGATTTGACAGGAAGGTTGCAGAAAGGACAAGGCAGTGGATTCCTTTTGACTGGTATGTGTCTTCTATCTTCTGTGTGTTGATGAAGAACCAACTGCCCTATAGCGAAAAGTGAGTGCCCCATATGTAATAAGCCGATGCAGGACAACTTGCGAGGGCTGGTAATATTGTTCCTGTGTCGACATGTCATGCATGTTTCGTGCGTTCGCGGCAGGTATGCAGGGGAGGGAGAGAGCAATGGACTTGTGAAGGGCTTGGAATCGTATTTCGAAGAGAGTGGGTTTACGGGTGGGGGAAGGAGGGGAATCAGCGGGAGTGTTGCTATGTGAGAATTGACTATTTCTGTATGGCATGATACTCATTGTCCCTGGTGAAGGGAGTCGGTGATTCGTTCGAAGCTTGGAAAAGGGTGCCCTGTATGCCATAAAGCAGTTGAGGGGCAGAGGTCGGGGCAGAGGTCATAAGGTGGAGGTTCTATTTTCGGGATTTTGCGTTTCTGTTGTCTTCCCTTCTCGGCTCATTTGTCCAATTTTTCCGTAGTATGTGTATATCACCGCCATCATTGTATATACCCCCCCCCCTCCCCCCGTTCAACACTTGACTTTTTCGGCGGTAAGGAGTAAATACCCTGAGTCGGACAACTTGGCTACACGGTATTGGATTTTGACGGCGTCTGAGTTAGGCAAGGTAGGGGCCATTCATTCACGATGATTCCATGATTCTCTGGTGCATGAATACCTCCTTATTTCATCATACCATGCTCTAGACTCTAATTGAAGGTCCTACAGATGACTACCATCCTGCGCCTTGCAATGGAAATTTCGATTCTTTCCTTCTTTCTCAAAGCTACGCGTCGATGGACATTTTATCGATTGACGAAGCAAACGGTCACTCGTGTTTCCGACCTACGTGCTCGCAGGAGGTTGAGCTCTTTAGTTTTCCCTTTCCTTTGTTTGCTCTGAATCCTCCTTTGCAAATGTAACTGAATCTTTTGTCAAGTAAGCTGACATTTGTGTTTCCGTGGATGGTCGTCCTCTTCACCATACCAGACATTTGTTCAATGCCTCGACCTCCAATAATGAATGGCTTCTACTTCTGATTCATGTACTCAAAATCTATTCGCCATGGAGAAATCATGATTCTCTTCTCGTCTACTAGGCCGAGGCTCATCGAGCAGGACTTTTTTTTCGCTTTAGAATGAGTTGATATGAGTTCTTCTGATGGTAATCCTTCCTTCCTTTATTCCTCCTGTCGAAAACTAGACGCGTCATGCCATGATCTATCTTCCCGTCACAAAAATTTGCGTTGTGTGTGTGAGTTCGCTTTTGATTGTAGTACTTTTTACAAGCCCAGTTTTCTTTCCCCTCCCCCCCCGCTGCTTGATGAAAAACAAGGGTTGATGAATTCTCTGCATCTGCCACAATTTGTTTATGAGTGGGTGGGCGATGTCTTTTTTCAAGTCTCGTGGCTTTTTTTTTCATTCTTGGTGATGCTCGGGAGTATTTGGAAGTCATGGACTTCTGTGCCGTGGACAGATGCACACCTCTACCACCGCATACACACCACGGGGATATCTTGATTTTACGTTACTACAGACAGACAGGAGCGAGCTTTTCAAGCAGCCCCGTCGTTGTAAGTCGGGTGCCGCACAATCAAAGAGACGCTTTAATGACTCCCATAGATGATGATGTCCTGATAAAAAAACAAATCCCCGGTCTCAACGTGGTTTCTCAACTACGACGACAAAGCTAACAGCCATGGATTAATTTTAAAAAAAAACAGGAGGGGGGTTGCTTGTTCGCCCAGCAAGGACTAAGCAAATGGGGCAATGTCGGCTGGGACCCTTTGAAATCTTGGAATACAGATGAAGAGGATCCATGGCGACGCAAAACAAAGCAAGACTGACACTCCAGTAGTCGTCAAGTAGTTGGACTCAGTCAAGGTCAATGAGATGAGAAGAGCAAGAGCAAGAGGCAAACTAGGAGAGAGAGACAAGAAAGGCTTCTCTCGCATCCAGCGGTTAGAATTGCACCCCCGATACTCCACATCTAGGGTTGTGATGCTATAGATGTAGCTATGGTGCTGTTTTGACATTGAGAATCGTGGAAAGCTACAATTGACTTGTGAAATGGAAACAAACGCATGTCCAAAAAAGGTATATACCAATCTTCTTAATTGGCTAGCCCTAGCTAGTACCTGATGTGTATATGTATGTACTTGAGTAGTGTCTCACTATCTATTGGGGTTAAAACGCGATACTTTTCTCCTCTTTCTAATTCCACCATGTGCCCATCCAACAATTCCAGCGCGTATTCTCGATTTTCTAAAAAAATCAAAACCACCAATTTCAGCAACGACCTCAGAACGCCATCAGCCCCTTGTTCGTCTCGATACTCAAACAAAATCCCTCTCTCAACATCTTCCTAAAAACCAAATTCGTCTCTTCATCAATACACTCTTTGAAATCTTCCATCATCTCCGGCGCACGGACATCAAACGCTTTCAATTCTGCCGTCGGGAAATACTCTTCCTCCTCTTCGTTTGCTGTTGCTTCCATGTCCATCCGTTCTTTCCCTCTTCCCAAAATCCCACTCCCACTATGATCAGCATTGATGACCATCAGCCTGGGAACAGCCCTCGTCCTCGTCTTCCGGTTCCATCTCGCGTATACGGCCTCTTTAAGCACTTTTGGCGTGAACGAGAGCGCACCGCGATACGTCATCGCTGTAAGGTTCGGAAGCAGGATTTCATGGGGTGGAACAGATCCGCCTGGAGGAATTTGAACGAGTCGTTCAACTACGTCTCGTATTTCGTTGTTGACAATCCCAGGACCCGTGCTCGGGACAGATGTTGAACGAGGGGGGGAAGTGAGTTTCTTCACAGAACCAGGTCGTAGAAGAGAAGCGTCATCGTTATCCAATAGATAAGAATAAGGCTTGACCCATCTCACCCTCCTCTCTGGATTCATCTTGATCAAAAACGAGTCTGACAACCCCGCCACGCCAGCTTGCCAGCTCTCCAACACCAATTCTTCGATCATGTTTTGTATCTTCGCCGTGGTATCATCCTCAGAACTCTCAGCAATTTGCGAGCTTGCGCCAAACGTGCTCATTAACCATCCAACGATCGCTTCCTCCGCTACACCGACACTAGGCACGCAGATTTCCAACTTTCTCAAACGTCCAGTCGCAGCAGCACGACTACCATGATCACTATCATGCCAACTACTTCGCCCTCCCAATTTCGTTATTTCACTCAACACACCACCGATAGCGCCCGTTGTGCATTTAAAGCTCAATGCACAAACCATCGGAGTCACCAACGCATTCAGAAATCTCGATAGATTGACATGATCAGAGAATACACTGAAATTTCTCAATTCGTTCAATTGAATGCGCTGGTGGTGTAGGTACTCATGTCCAGACGCAGAAGAAGAAACCGTGGTCGAAAGATTGACAAACGATATATTGATCGACGAGGGAGAAAAGATGCTGTGAAAATTGAACGAAATCATACGGGGTGTGCATGACAGTACGCGTAGACAATCACCCAGCGACACAGTCCTCAGTTCCAGGCAAGTGAGATTCGCCCAGGGTAATGGAATTTCGAAAGGGGGGAATGATTCGGGGAGGATGACAGTTTTGAGAGAAGGTGCTTCAGAGAGCATAAACCATGGGGATTTTATCCGGGTTGATGAAAAGGAGGAAAAAGTCAGCAAAGAATTTGTCGTTGTGAGGTTAATAGGTAATATCCCTTGACCGTTTGGAGGGCCATCATAGGTCTCTCCGTTGACCATAACTCCGTTTACGAAGACCCCGTTTTGTACCACGTTCACACCGGGCCCAGCTTGCACGATGACATTCGTTCCGTGACCCCCTCCGCCACCAAGATTATGTAGACCTCCGGTATTCATGTGAATCACATTCCCGATGCTCGACCTACCTTGAAACGCCAATCTCCCCGACCGACTCAACACCAAGGTGTCCAACCTCCCGAGTTTCCCATACACACCCTTGAACAAATCCTGAAAACACAGATTGGGCAATGTAGAATAGAACGTATGCCATTGGTGACTTCTTTTATATAATTTCTCCAGCACAGCTCGTGGTGGGTAATCACGGAAATGCTGAAGCTCGGAGTCGTCGTGTGCGAGTGTGAGTATGATGGACAGATCCTGAATCTCGCCTGCCCGCCCTAGCCAATCGTCGAGCAGAGAAACCTGTGTCTCGTAACACGAGCGGGAAATGGCGAGCGGTATGGTCGCCCATAACTCGGGAAGCCGCCATGCTAGACACCGCCACGCAGAACAAACCTGACCTAGGACGAGGGGTACAGGGATGCGCTGTGATGGGGGATACACATCCGATTCGTTCATCTCTTTGATTGAGAGCTGGGTAGCAACAAACATGATCTTGCTTATAACTTCTATAGGTAAGCGCCATGTGGCTGAAAGCGAGTTTCGATGATGCTTGAGCATGGCGAGTTTGCGGGTGAGAGCGCGCAGAGCCTCTTCGTGGGCTGAGATGGCAGCGTCTAAAAAGTCTTTGTCCTTGGACGTCAGATACTTGTCCTCGAGAGGAGCAAACGGCTGCAAGAGATTCTGTTCAGGACGAGACATGAGAACGGTTTCAGGAGTTCAAGGGAGACGCAACTGCTGTATTCATAAGGACACGTGATGATACAGCAGATGTATACCAATTTTTTTCGATTTTCGGCTAGATAAAGCCTCGAGCAGCGCCCCGACCACCACCATGCCCCCGTTCCTTTTCCACTACAAATATCGCGTCGCGCATCGTCACTATCGTCCGTGTGTCGTCCTCAGCCGCTGCCTGTGTCAGTGCAGCAGATGTTGATTTCTTGGTAGGCACGTAAGGCCTTGCCCATGAGCTTGTGGTAGTAGCAGTATTAGTAGTACTCATATTCGAGGTAGCAGTGCTCGTGGTCGTCGTAGCACCTGAGATAGCGATAGACGTAGCACCGCCCGTCATCGTCGATGTTATCGTCGGTGTGGCCGCTGTCGGTGTGGCCGTACTGGTTGGACTCATGACGATAGCTGCTGGAGCTGGTTTGGGCTTTGGCGCGGGTGTGTTGACGTTGGCAGCATTCATCCAGGCATATTTGCCACCGAGCCCGGCAGCCTGGGTGGCGACAGCATTGGACATTTTCTTCCTGACATCTTCAGACATATTCCTGGCCGTGACTCCAGGACCGTCCTTCTTCCTCTTTTTCTTCACACCGCCGTCCTCTTCCATTATGCCTCCATTGGCACCACTGATGTCAATACCGAGTCCACTCGCAGCAGCACTTCCATTTGCTTGAGCGGCCAGCACCGCGGCATGGGCAGCCGTCATCTCTGCCCTTTCCTTTCGCTCTCTGCGTACTTTCATCTCCTCTTCCCGCTCAACTTTCTCCAGTACAGCAAGCTGTTTGGCGACGTCTGATCGCAGGCTAATCTTCCACATAGGTGTATCATCGCTGTAGAGCGATGCGGGACGATCGAATTGAGTATCAGTACGATGATGAGAGGCAGATATCATGTTGGTGATCAAGTCTTGAAGACGTGCTCGGAGAGCGAGTGCAACGTAGTTGACGGCGTCGTCCGGTATTCTCGTTACTTTGTGCGAGATGCCAATGGTGCGCATCTTGGTTCCAAGATGGACTGTATCGAAGGCGGGTTTGAATGCCTGTTTGCGTGTTCTATCTTCATAGGGCCTATAAGGCTGGTGCTGGTCGTGAGATCGTTGAAGTGACTCTTCCTCTGCCTGTAGACTACTCAGCACAATGACAATGTAGACAAGGTCAAACGTACTCTGAGATCGACCCCGGCACTGCCCAGTGCATCGTTCAACGTCGCAACGTCGGTGTTGTCAACACTGGCTGCAGCTGCGGTTGTGGCTGCCGTGTTCGGTACTGGAGTCGTCGCCAGTGTATTGCGCGACAGGGTTGCCTGAATGGCCTGCGCAGCAAGAGGTGTGGGGTACTGGTAGTGGCCATAGGCAGCCTGTGGATAATGGTGAGAGGAATAAGCCTGGTAGGGCTGATATGGAATTGTCCTAGAATTATATTCAGTCCATGCTTCAGAGAAAGACGAGATCTCTTCACGTCGTAGGCGTCGCTCCTGCGCCCACATTTCAGCACTTTTTTCCGTTGATTTTTCAGACTGAACCTTACCAGTTGCCGGCCAGGTGAACGTCGAGGTTGAAGTTGCCGATGAGCTCGTCGCCGGGGCTGCCGCAGCAGGTGTCCCAGGCTTTGTCTCTTCGCTTTTCGGTGTCGACATGAGGGAGACCTTGAGCCACGTGACAATAAACCTCTCTCCTATCACCACAATGGTCAATTCTCGATGTCATTCTCAATGCCATTTTACTGACCTGATTAATATTCTCAGGTCATCTGTCAGTTTTTCTTGCGTGGCACATGTCGATTCGGTGATAATTGCAGAAATGAGCATCCCCCTCCTCAGAGTAGCTTTGGCAGTTATGTCCATACTCTTTTCAATCTTCCTCTAATACTCACGCCCTCACAGCTCACGGTTGGTCCAACAATAAAACACCAGCAAAAATCACCGTCATGTTCACGTACGTTCAATCTACCCATCTGTAATCACTCATCTCTCATTCCTTTCAGCCAAGACTCGATGAAATCTGACCTATCTTCTGATAAACCTATCTGGCCATTATCCTGCTATGGTCCTGCAAAATTTGAGCCAAACGTATTAGCTGGGCTCGACGAGTCCATGGAAGAACTCCGTGTCCGCGCCGCCCTCGCCTTGAACGCAGGCAATTCCAACGAATACGTGAGCCCCGACTCCTATTCCGTCTGTCTCAACAGTGACAATTCTCAAAAAAAACTAGATATCATATGAATCCAGCAGAATACAAGCTGCGAACCAAGTCCTCACAGTGAGTCCTCTTCCCTTACATTCGCAATGACATCAATCTCTTCCTCTCCTAGTATGCTCGCGACCATGTTGGTTCAGCATATCAAACTGCTTTGAACCAAAGCACACATGCCAATAAACAACCTTCCACCTCAACCTCTGCCTTTGGATCCTCCACACAACAACCATCTGCTTTCGCTTCTACCTCCACCGGTGGTCACACATTTGGCCAGACTTCGTTTGGTCAACAACAACAGTCGGCATCTGGTTCAACGGTCAAACCTACTTTTGGCGGTTTCAGTGCTTATGCGAATGCAGGTCCGAGCTCATTTGCGGCTGCGGCTGCAAACCAGAATCGGGCTCCTGAAAGTGGTGGATTTGCAGCTTTCGCTGGGCAACCGAGCGTGTTCGGTGCTGGTGCTGCGAATACGACCTCGGGATTTGGTACAGGTAGCGCCTTCAGTGGTGGTGGTGGCGGAGGGTTTGGTGCTCCTGCGCCTGTGTTTGGTCAACCTGCATTTGCCGCATTACAAAACCAACCTGCAAATGCCTTTGGCCAGCCCCAAAGTGTTGTTAACCAGCCGACAACCCATCCACAATCGGCTTTCGGTCAACCACAGAATCAGGCGCCATCGGTGTTCAGTGCCTTGTCGGCTCAATCACAGTTCGGTTCTAGTACGGGTGTCAACAACCCACTCAACAATCCACAACCGTCGGCGTTTACGCCTTTATCTAACCCTGCTAACCCTCTCAATGGTGCTTTCAACCCACTTGAAAGTTTACCCCCCCAAGCTCAACCGTTTGGTGCGTTTGCGAATGGTCCCATCAGTAGCGGTATCAAGGACTCTACTATGGCGAGTCCGTTCACTCCGACATTTTCTTCTGGCACTACCACGGCGGCGACGGCTTCATCCGCCACCAATCCAATCACGCATCCCAAAACCAGACCCGACTTTGCGGCCCTGTTGACCAAAGTCCGAGCCACGCCTGGATTTACGCCGTATGATAGCTTGTTGGCTCCCGAGTATGCCAAGATGATACCGGAGAGAGTGGTGCAGGCGTTTATGAAGGACAAGTTTGAGTTTGGGCAGGTGCCAGAATGGGTACCGCCTATTGAGGTGAGGTAGTCTCAAAAAAAGATTTTTTGTTTGGTGTGTGTGATTTTGTGTGAGGTTTTTTTTTTCTGATTGAATAGTACGTCGTCATTGTCGTATTTCACGATCAAGTCATGATTTATTACTATCCGAGGACCCCCTTGTAGAAAATATTGTAACGTATTAATGTTTTTCTTTGAAGACAGAGTTAGTTTTTCTCTTTTTCTGTCCTCATGTCGCCTCAACGACTTTGAAGAACTTGACCTGCAGACTGAATCTTCGTCCGACGGTGAATTCTTGTAGACACTGAGGCTTATCTCGCTGGAAAGATAGGA
>Ga0153987_1000265_pt1 | contig 18410 bp, 22 predicted proteins | sample TSNC071MetaG_FD_102279 | JGI IMG/M metagenome (GOLD analysis project Ga0153987, IMG submission 102279) | Attine ant fungus gardens microbial communities from North Carolina, USA - TSNC071 MetaG | ecosystem: Host-associated > Fungi > Mycelium > Unclassified | place: USA: North Carolina, William B...
GATCACATGTATCTATGAGAGTATCTATGATCTAACTCCCACACCTTGTTTACTGTGTGTCCATCTGTCATAGGTCCATGTGTGTCCATCACACAGACGTTCCTATGTCGTCCTATTATTATTACACCTTCCCAGAGGTGTCACTCTAACTCCCACAGCCGTCCATCAATGACAGCCGCCGTCTCCTGATGTCAGAAGGCCTGTCCAAGGTAAATCATAACAATACACTGGGGAACTCTATCGAGTTCTTTCTAACCCCAATCCTAGGGTTTAGGTTTTTGTCTTCATGATCACATCCTTATACTAGACTAGGTAAGGATAGCAGTGTTACGGCGCAAGACAAACACATGCCTTTGAGATCTGACTAGCAAGAGTGCTCGCAAACAAAACTTATTACTATTTTTAGCCTATTTTATATCACATCTACTAGTACACTTCCTAAATTCTAATTACCTCCCTAGTGCCTACTTGTTTGCACACAATTGTGACCCATCTTGAAGACTACAGTTCTCTGATTTGCACCTGTCACTCTTGTTTCTGATAAAGGACATACCCTATTCACTTTCACCACCCCATCAGCATTGACCAAGAGAACCCGATGGGAGTTCTTGCTGTATTATGCCCTACTTATATACAAGACCATCTATTTACTGACATTTGTCTATGTATGTGACCATCGCATCAGTATCGAGTCATCTTGTTGTTAGGCCGTGACTTTTATCTGGAAATTAAATAAAAGGAAAATAAAAGAAATATAAATATTGACTTAGCCATGGTGGCTAGTCAATCCTCAGAGAGGTGGTTCATGACACCAGGGAGGGTTAACAAGAACTTAATAGAGTTCTCCTAGTATTGTTTGACTATTTATACTAGGATCTCCATGTGACTAGGTACTCTATATTTACCAGTATTTCCCATGTTTATCTGATACCATGTGTCTACTGTTATGTGTTCATGCCTGTCCATCACAGGACTGTTCCCATGTTGTCCCTAAATACTTTACATCCCCAGGATGTCACTTCTAACTCCCACAGCCATCCATCAATGACAGCCACTGACTGACTATGACAGGGGGCCTCAGGCCATATTATAACAGAGATGCATGGACCCACAGTAACATGAGTATAATAGTACTTAGTTGCACATGCAACCTAGCTAGCTCATGTAGTATAAATAGTTGAGCAATGCTAGGAGAACTCTGTTGAGTTCTTGTTGACCTTCTCTAGTCAATGGGTAGCACTCCCTCTTCCTCATATTCTGCTTAAGTCCCTTCTCAGAAGCCTAAGGCCACCCACCAGCTAGGTTGCCTAACACACTCCATTATTTCTGCTCTGAGATCATTCCAAGCTATGAAGGCAGATATCCACTTCAACAGAGTAGTTTGTTATCAGTCCTAAGAGGGTGAGTCATAGAGGGTTTTGGAGGACAGCTTCCACAAAGAGCCATAAGAGGCAAGCCTGCAAGGCTGCCTTCATGTTATCAGACCAAACATGATAGTTGGTACCATTAAGCTTTGGGAAATGGAGTGTCTTAGAGGATAACTCCTGAACATATGCACCCACAGGGCCCATAACCTCACAGCAGTATAACAGTGGATGTTGGGATAATCAAGAAATAATATTCACTTGAGTCACCTAGGACCGAGTGTCGAAGACTAAGTACAGGAATGATAAAAGTGAGTAATAACATACCTAGGACCAAGTGTCGAAGACTGGTCCTAGCAGAAGTCGAACCACAGTTTAAATACTAACTATGTGTGGTTATTTGTATAGAAATGGAGACTCATCACTACGGAAATGGAAGAATGAAATGGAGGCATGGCACAGAGCGATAACAAGTTGCACTTCAACACAATTCAACTGCAAAAGTCTTGATGAAATCAAGCTGATAAACTTACATGTCAAGTGGTAGTGCACACAATAGTATAGATGACTTGAGGACTTACAGCTCACCTCATTCCACCTGCTGCATACACATTTGCGCATTACACACATATCAGACCTCACGTTTCTTCCTGTGTGGCACTAATGATGGTGCTCGGTCGACTTTGAGTGAGTCCAAGTCCAAGGATCAATTTGGCATCAACCATAAAAAATGAATATAAGCCGACTGCATAACAACGGAGAAAGTAAAAATTTGATATCCAATCGTAGACCTCATCTAAAATCGTCCTTTCCAGTAACGTTCAATCGTGTACCCCCCAAGCATCTAAACAACCGTCAGTTTCCGTTTTTTTAACTCACTGACAGCACATCCGTCATCGTCATGAGACGGGAGTCGGCTGCATCCTCCTGCAGGTGGAAGCTGGAGATCGTTCAAGGATTGTAGCTTGGAGCATTGCAACTCCGGGGAAATGGTAACATGACTGATACCATACGCCTGGAAACAGTGTTGTAACGTTCGCTCAATCTGTTCCCATTGTTCCAACGAAGTTCCTGTGGGTACACAGGCATGGAGTGACCCCAGAATCAGCCTTGAATGTGATCACAAAGTATCAATTGTAGTCATGGGTCACAATGTTGGTTGCAAAGAAACCATACATGGCAACATTTTGGTAGGTGACATTTCCAAATGGACAGAGAAGTGGGGTGAGATGTGTGGATTTATAGGAGAGGTTTGACGTACGATTGCGACAGGTGCCAGATGTGAAGATCGTGCACGGAAAGGACATCAGGAATCTTGAAATCAGAGTCACGATCAATACCCTTTCCGTCTTTGTCTAGCAGCGAGGAACACAAACTGCCAGAAGATCTTCTTTAAGCTTTGCAAGGTCAAGATAGAGCGGAGCTGCTTCAAATAACATTTGCCCAGATCTGAGAGCTGCGGTGCAACAAGGAAAAATCAGAATCGAGAACAAAAACATAGTCTTCATGTTCTTGAAAACTCACTCATGGGGACAGCACTTGCGAAAATTATCAGGCTGATCACAAGCGATACAGCAGGATCAGCATAGAAACGATTTGGGTTTTGAGGTATAGCTTTCCAAATAATGAGAGCAGCAACAATCACTCCAAGGTCTGTCACAAGAAAAAGATTAGTTCCATGGTATTACATCTCAAGAACTTTTCTCACTATTGACGGCATCACCTATAAGATGAATTAGAACCCCAAGTAGGCCAATATTTTGTTGGTGAGTAGCAACTGGAGAGTCGATAGTATGATTGTGAGTAGCGTGCTATATCAAGTCATTAATTTATTTTCCTGTGCAGGAGAGAATGAGAATGAAAGTCACACGGAAAGAAACATACAATGTGGTCCAGAGGATCTGTGTTCGGCTTAGGCACGATGAATGGTGTCTGATGACTATGGCTATGTCCTCTGTGGCCGTGATGATCTGGTATACCTACACATCAGCAGAGCTGGATATCCAGCACTAAAAACAGTATACCATGGATTACTAGTGCGCTGATGATATTTAGCGTCAAACCAATACAACCAATGACAAGGACCGAGAAAGGCTTCTCAATCCTTTCAACGTGGACAAAACGTTCCAATGATTGGAGAAATATTGAGAGTGCGAGAGCCAGGAGGAAGACACCGTTAAAAAATGCGCCTATCAAACGGTTCCCTCGCCTCGGGATCGACATCGGAAGTGATGAATGCTTACCAACTAGTTCTGCACGGTGAAATGCAAATGTAAATCTGACAGTCTGAAAATAATTCTCAGATTGAGGCGTGACGATGCAGAAGATAGGAACCAACATGTTCACCGTATTCTTGCAACTTATAGATATGGTAAAAATCAGAGCACTGTTCCGTTCCATGACTATGCGACATACATAAGCTGCCATAAATGCAATGGCACTGTATTCGACAGGATCATTGGCGGCAGACAGAGTAACGCGATGGTCAACTTACTAAGCTACGATATCCTGAATCCAATGCACAAAGATATCAGCCCATGATAGTGTTCATGTATTTTGCATTGCAACTTGCATTGAGGTAATGAAACTAAAGTTCTTATCAGATTGGAAGGATCAGAGGACTTGGAAGACATACCGCATCGGCAATGAGTGCAAGACTCCGTGTCCTAAAACCCACTGAGGTACCAGCGTGACGATGAGTATTCCAAAAACAACAGAAGAATCTTACCTGCAATTTCTGTAGCGAAGAAAACAAAACTGAGTGCTAGAACGATTCCAATTCTAGATGTGTTCTTCATAAATGATACAGGTATCTTACAATGTGCAAGGCAAGCCCAATGAAGCTGAATTTATGGTCTGAGAGAGCATGTTGAACAAGCATTGTATTACCTAATTTACCTTTCCTACAAGGACGACATGGAGTAATTTATACCTAAGACAAGATATTGACTTTCCTTTACAAGCTCCGATCCGGCTCCCGTTCGAATCGTAAAATGTTGTCCGATTACTTGAACAAGAACAGGACGTCTTCAACACAGGAGGATAGCCATGCGGTCGGAAATCTATAAATTTGCCAAGAACGGTCTATGTCCGCTCTCTATCGGACTCGTTCGAGAATATCCTCCTTCCACGATGAACGTAGCTTGCGAAACCCATACGAGCGTCCATCTCATCAATTTTACTGCCAGTCACAAGTCAGTCGGTGAATCGAAATCAGAAACAAAGTCATACTGTTGTCGCATCTCACTTGCCCATGAAATCGGCTTCAACGGCGGTCCAAGAGAAGCTCCGATGATTCCGAGAAAAGCGCCAAAAAGTGTCTCAATGGCGATCTGGAGCGCGTTTCAATGAGATTCGGAACAACTGCAAGAAAAGGCCTCACGTCCTTAGGTAAGGCTTCTTGTGGTCGCCCCAGAGCTTTGAGGCGCGATAAGTCTACCATGAAAAGAAACTTGAACGGAGCTGGTCTAGGAAGATGGGGAACATACGCTCGTATCCAGAGTAACCTGCTGAAGTAAGATTTGAGTATGAGCTGGACTTTTTTGAAAATAAAACCCACCATGAAAGAGAAATATAACAGCTAGAAGGATGACAACACGAGCTGCCATAATTACTTGCCAATTACTTGCCAGAGTTCAGGGCTCGTGGCTCGAGGTGACGCAGTGACACGTGACACATCGTCCCCTGTCCAGGGATTCTAATTGACATTCTCGTTTGGAACGGCCGCCACGGCTGAAATGGCCTTTTCGACTCCTGCTCAGTTGCCTAGGAAGTATGATATTTCGTCACAGATCCTCAACAAGCTTGATGCGGCGACGTACCGAACCCTGAATTCTGCACTGGCCTTCACTTGGCTTAATGAACTTGACGAATCAATCCAAACGACCAAGGTACTGTTTTGTTGTAAAGGGATAAAAATGACACAGAACTTATACTGCGTCTACTGTTCTACTTAGGTCCGCTTGCTGGAACGTATCCAATCGGACCTACCTCAGTTCCAGCGACAATGGGAAACCGCGAAGTCCATCCAAACCAGACTCCAAAATTTGACGGACAGTGTAGATTTCTTAGATGCTACTGTAAATGATTCCAAGGCAAGCAAAATCTTGATCATATGCCAGTATGGATGATACTGAATATGTCAACCAGTCTGGCCTTATTCCAGTCCTGCTTCGGAAGTTGGTTGAACATTCCAAGTTGGTTCAGGAAGCTGCTGATATCCAAACCCGATACCGAGCTTTGTCACACGTACTCCAATGTAAAACCGAATTTTCCAATCTTGATGAATTAGTGAAAGCTGGAAAGCTTTCAGAGGCAGTAACAGTATTGAAAAGGTTGCATACACTCCTGCAATCGTCCCCGGAATCTATAGCTCGGTCAAAATTATTTGTAGAATTCCAAGTGCGTATCTCGTGACACCGTCGTCTTAATTGAATAGTCTGTAATTGTGTATAGCACAAACTTCAAAGTTCACAAGCGTTAATTCAAGAACAACTGAGCGATGCTTATACTCGCGGTATCGTCATTTCCGCTTCCCAGTTAGTTGTTCGATCATTGGTTGATGGTACGCCATCGTCTGACGTTTTCACATCGCCGTTAACATTTTTCCAGTCCGGAGTTCAAAATCCATACTATCACTATCTTCCATTTTATCATCTCTTTCATTCAGTTCTCTGAACCAGCATCTGACCATTTTGAAACGCGACATTATCATCCATTTCATTGAATATGTCCTAAGACAGCCGCTCTTGGTTTCTCTAGACTCATTTGACGATACCGAACACTCAATTTCTTTGATACCCTCACAGCCCAATAACGAAGACAAAAGTACTCGAGTTGGAAACCTCTCGCAAATTTCTTCTTTCCTCTTCAGCCGCTTATTCCCGTTGCTTCCATCTTCTGTTTCTTCAAGTTTTCCTCAGTCTCTTTACAAGCCTATGACGACAGCCCTACTGAATGTACTTCTCATTCCTTCACTGCCTTCCTCTTTTGGGTTGCTTCCACCTTTTATAGAATTGGCAAAACGCTCTGTGGCCTTTGAGGCTGACGTGGTCACACGACTCGACAGTAACTCGACCGCAGAGCTGCCTGTCCGAACCTGGGTTGAAGGCCTTGCGATTCATTATGAGAAACAGCGCCGACTGGAATTGCTTGGCAACTGTAGAACGATAATTCTGAGTCAGGAAGACTCCAAGGACCATTTCACGTTTGAAGTTGAGGTACATTCTGAATCTGCGGAAATCAATGTTGTCTCTGTGCAGAGCGATATGATCAAGAATGCGGTTGACAATAGTGTCAATACTTTGGGTTTTGATAGCGAAGTTAAGGGATCCACTCCTGTATCTGGCGAGAAATCCCAAGTCCAAGAGCCATCGTCTCTGCAAAGGGATGAGATTGACTATCAAGATGATGCCTGGGGCTTTGACAGTCAGGAGATGCTTGAGCAACCTCAAGCCGGCCTTGAGAAATCGACACTTACACTTACGGATATTACGTCAGAGGATGGTTGTGTTGGATGGGAATTTGATGAGGAGGACGATATACCTGCGGAGAGCTCTCAGCCTGATGAGACAACCGCACCATGGACGAGTGAGGGTGAAATGAAAGCAGAACTCGAGTCAGACGAGGCTTGGGGTTGGAACGATGATACTACAGCGGCGGAAGGCGATTCAAACTGGGATGACGATCCATGGGCGGATGCGCCTACCGTTCAAGAAGATGTGGTCGAAAATAATGTCGCTTTTAAAACTGCATCCCGGCTAGAGAAGCTTGCCAACAAGGCAAAGAAGCCAGTGAACGGAGTTCCCAAATCAGCACCGTCTATGCCTATGGCCTCATATCCTCCATCGTCAAACCGTCAAAACGTTAATGGTACCCAACCCCACACTGAAAACATTTGGCGGAAGTCTGCTGTCCCAGCGAAGCCTTTGATGGAACCCCAAAGAGATATCCTTATCAAGGAACGCTTTACCGTTTCTAACAAAGCTAAACGTATTGTCAAGGCAGTCCAGAACCTCATCGAGGAGTGTAAACAATTTCAGGCTTCGAGTCTATTCCCTCTTTATCCCCAAACCGCCTCTTCATCGTCGAATCAGCCAGGTGCTATTCTCTCCCAAACTTCTGTATCATTTGTAGATCTCTATATTGCCTTGTATACTGTCAAGTTTGACAATGACTTATCTCAGTCAGCTCACAACGGCATGCTTTTCGCGAACAGCTGTCTTTATCTGGCACACGAGCTTGAAGCCATCGGTAAAAGTTTGCGAAGAAGTGGCGGATTTGATGGGTTAAAGGAGAAATTAGAAGAGTGCGGTAAGAATCTGACAATACTGAGTATGAGTTGGTATGAGCGGGTTGTGGTGGGTCCCATTGAGTTTTTGGTTCTTTCCTCTGTTGACATATTGTAGCAAGCTCGATGTGACAAGGTTGAGGATCTCCTTGTAGAGGGTGCCAAAGGCTTCGCTTACACAAGCAACCAAGATCGTTATAATGAATGTGAAATGGCTATCAGTCAATCCGTGCAAGAGATCAAACGATTCAGTCAACAAATTAAAGTAGGCTTTTTGATCAACACGCAAATCCCAGAAATATCTGATGAAAAATTTATTTCATGTAGAGTATTTTAGCAAAAGGCAAATATTACACTGCTATCGGCATGGTGACTGAAACTGCTCTCTTCCGAATCTTACAAGACATCCTTACGCTTTCGGATATACCCGAAGTAGACTCTCACCGACTGAGCGAGCTCTGTCGGATCCTGAACTCATTAGAGGGTCTTTTCAGCGAGGATCCTGAGCAGCCGTCATTTGTGGTTGCATACGTACCCTCATGGCTCAAGTTTAATTACCTCTCGGAACTGTTGGTACGTTTTCCGTTGACTCCATTGTGTCATCACATCGACTGTACTCACACAAATGTAGGAAGCCTCAATGGCAGATATTTCTTATCTGTTCGAAGAAGGTGCCTTGGTGGACTTTGAAATTGACGAGCTGGAAAGGCTGGTCAAAGCTCTCTTCGCTGACACTGCACTACGGACAAATATCATTAGTAAAATTCTGGAGGGGCATCCTCCGCAATCGTCGTGAATATCTTCTATATTACTGCACGCTTGAGAATTAGATTTGATTGTAGTTGACTCAGTGTCTTTGGGGACGGATATAGGCCTGCTGGCGTGGTTGACAGTCCGATTTTCAAATGGGAGCATTTACTGTGATAGGATATAATCCACTCTCTCAAAAGTTTGTTATCATATAGTCACAAATGTTACCGGGAACCTGAAGCTTCTTTCTTGCTAGTGTAAGATTGTAATCTGTGGGAGAAGTTTAGATTATTTGACGCAAAAATGGGAAATTTGATATCGACCGCTGATAATCCCTGTTAGCTTTCTCTTCCGCATTCTTACTGCCGACACCACTTCCACCTCCACTCTTCTTCTTTTCTTTTCTTTTTCGTCGTTTTTCTGCTGCCCCTGCCGCCTCATCTATTGCAAGAAAGTCGCGTATAGAAGGGAGAGTAGAGCTTGAAAGGGGCTGCAGTCGCACTGGCTGATGTTCCCTTTCATCCGTCGACTCTCCGGTTTGACCACGATCTCGATCATCTCGTGATCTGCGTCCAGGAGATGCGGAACGAATGAGGGAGTCAGAGCCCTGAGATAGAGGGAGTTGAATGGTAGGTCCCGAGGGGATAGATGTTGCTTCAATTTCGTCGTCTTCTGTGACAAACCAACCCTTGGGCCTGGCAGTAGGTACAGGTTCTGGTGAGGTATCTCCACGCTCTGCAGGTAGCTCCATCTCCGCTTCACCTTCCCCTTCGTCATCATCGTTCCCAAAGTCAATGCCCTCATATTCTCCTGCACCTGCGAATATATCAAAATCTTCTGCCAAGGATTCGGGTTCAGGTTCAGGCTCGATAGTTGCTGTTGAGGTAGTTGGGATTGGCGGCAGCATCTCTGTTGCTGAAAAAGGTCTGTTAGCCTCTACCTCCGCATCGGCTTCAACTTCAACTTTGCGTTTCTTCTTTTCCCTTTCACCATTTTCCGTCGTCCCATCCCCTGGATTGGTTTTCTTCTTCTTCTTTTTCTTCTTCTCTCTTTCGCCAGAGCCTTCGATGGGTTTGAATCCGATGGGCTTGAATTTCCCTTGTTTCTTCGCTTCTTGCAGAATCTTCGCATTGTCTCCTGTATTCTCAGAGTCCGGTTGATCACGAGTCTGCCCGAGCTGAGGGCGCTTTTGCTTGAGCTCGTTGAGGATATCCGCTCTTGTGCGCTTTTTCGGAGCGGTAGATGCTTCCACGTAAGTTTTTTCAAGGGTTTCATCGTCCTCAGTTGAGTCGAGTGTGGCTCGTGCTTTGTTTTGTTCAAGGAGAGCCATGTCAAGACCTTTGACCAAGATGGAGTGGTCTCCGTCGCCTCCCAAGTATTGGCGTTGTTCTTCGATCTGGTTTCATTATGTGAGCTTGGGGTGTAGTTTGGAGATCTAGGCGCACAGTTTTCTTATTCTCATTTTTCGCGTTCCGTCGCTCGAAATCTTCCAAGATGGATTCTACCTATGGATCCCCAAGATTCAGCGGAGGAAAAGAGCCTGATATCTTTGTTTAGGAAGCGCACATGAGCGTAGTCGTTTCCTCCGCCTTGGCGTCGCTCAGCAGCACGATCACGGTATTTTCCCTCGTTGGCTTTCTTGACTTTGCGTGGTTTGAAAGCTGGTTTGAGAGCATCTATCTGCTTTCTTTCGGTATGAGTTTGGTGTGGGGATACTAATTTTGAACTGAAAAGGCTACATACGGCTTGGTTGACGTATTTACAATTGGACTTCCTTGGGAACCTGATCCAGCGGTGGTCTGAAGTATGGACCCAGAGCCTGAAAGAAGAGACCTGAAGGAATCCTAGAGGACGATTAGCATGGAGGGAGGACGGAGCCCTTGGGTAGGCATACTTGATCCATGTTTGTTACGGAGAAGTCAAATCAGGGCCGTTGTCACCCATGACTTTTTGCTTCCACGCCTTGTTCTTGGTCTTGGTCACTATACTATCCAATCTGATAACATGCGTCGAAGGAAATACAGAGATAGTCAACTTTGCTGCCTTGCCTGCTGATTCTCCAACTATGACATTTCCAGCCTGGTTTGTCTCCTTTTGCTTTTTGTGACTTCATCCAAAAAGTCAATGTTTTCCAAAGGATGGAAATGACACCTTTCGACTCGGAGAAAAAACTGAAGTTGGAGCCTGTTCTCGACGTAGCTGAAGTGACTGCCGAGCTGGGCGTATGGGTATCACTTGACCTGGACGATCCTGCATGGCGTTCATACAACAAGTTTACATTGCGGGCATCCTGGCCAGCTTATGTGAGTGTGTAGGACTTTTTTTTTTTTTTTACCTTGTGGGGTAAGATTTAAAAAAGCTCAATGAATGAACCGCCTTTTACAGCATCCCTGTGATATATATTTGAAAATTTATGATCCTCTGCAAGTGGCGCCTGAACAAGGGCACCTCCAACCACTTCACTCGACGCGCAACAAGTACGCTCATGTGTACGCTGTTAGTACAGGCGTTCCTACACCTTCCTCGACCGGTGAAGACATGACGTGGCTTCGTCGTGAACCCATTCCTCTCACATTGGTCTTGGAACCCTTACTCTTCGGGGTTCTTCCTCAATCTGTGCTCCCCGTTGTTCTTGTAATGCTTGGGGCCATTGGAGTGGCACTTGCATTACTGCCCTATGTTTTACGCTATTATGATCATATCCTTGTCGACGTCCGGAAAATAATCGACGACAAGCAAGAATGATGGCTGACCAGTACCCGTCCCATGATTGAATTCTGCTCATAGCCAATTCGAGCTTATTGAGACAGGGACCCAGGGCTCGGGGCTACTGGTTTCATACTTCTTTCTTGTCCCTACTTGAAAGCCTCTCTCTTATTTGAAAGTTCAAATGATGGTGTAGATTGGGAATGACTATGGAGTTGAATGCGTCGAAGCTTACTCTTGTCATTTTCACACCCTAGGTCAAGTGTTGACACCCAGAAATGACCATTGTGATGGATATCTTTGATCAGAAACTGACAAATAACCTTATGTGCATCATTAAGTAAAACGTTGCGGAGTGAAAGAGGACCTGTGTATCAACAGTCAAGCAAGTGTGATGAACACGAACAAAGGAAGCTATAGGTTTGATAGATATCAAGACTTTTTCACAGATGCATTCAATCATTCTCACGTTCTACTTTAAGGGAAGTTCGATGCACGGGAACTACAGCTACACATAAGATCGCACTTTGGAGAACCAGAACGGTCTCTCATGTTTAAGTGCCACAGGAGTAAGGTCTCCTGTCTCAAGATTGAGAGTGTCATATGAATGGATATCAAGCCTATTCCATCTTCCAAGAGGCCTTGACCTGAGTTCAAGGGACATGACGAAAACATAGCGGGAAGGTCGCATGTCACTGGAATAGTGTTGATCTGATGGACGAGGTGGAGGTTCTTTGATCGAGCTGGCAATCGGGTAACGTCCACTTGCATCAAAGAGGTTCGAGATGACTACTTCAGTACCTGCGAGTGACCATGTGCCGATATATAGTCCCTATTGAATCAGGATCAAGAAGGAAAGGAAGAGGAGGAGAATAAAGAACTGACTTTCATCCTAAGAGATGGCTTGAGCACGTTAATTATCGTTTGTGGGGGATGTTCTTCGTTTGCTAAAAGTGACAAGACTTGACCGTTAGGATAGAAGCGACTGGATAGCGGATTGATAAACGATTACTTTGAGCGTCTCTTAAGTCCTTTGGAACTCACAGATATCGGTGATATGTGACCAAGTGGGTAATCTGCAAGACATGTAGTTTAGGTTGCCATGATCGACAACAGTAATAAGAATTACAGACATTGACCCATTGGTTCTCGCTCAGGCCCGGTCGGCTGACGAGACATAGCGTCAAGGAAGGAATAGGTCAAGGTATGAGTGACTGACATATAGTGGCAGATTGCAATGTACACGCCATCCGTCCGTACGCGAGGTTGTTCAATAAAGACTCGTCTGTAATCAAAGACATGCCGAGTTACAATTTCGCTTAATGTTTCTAGGTCCGGTATTTGAGGTTCTCTGTAGGTGGACAACACCAAGCTCCTGCACATAGATCAGTCACCTGCAATTCAAAGAAGAGCACTCGAAAGCACTATTATTTGGGACATTCGGGGTGGTCAAGAGTGGCAGAAAAGAGACTAGGCTTACCGCCAGATGGAAGATTCGAGAGTGAGGACTCTAGCTTTTCTACAGACGAGAGCAAAGGTTTCGATTGACGACGAATCCAACATGTGAAGAATTTCGAGTAGAATTTCTTCTGGAAGCAGCTTTATTGCGAGGGGCAGAGTTTCGTCTTCGGGTGCAAAGCTTAATGTTGGCTCTTGCTGGAGGAATGTCGCAACGACCGAGTCAAGGATACCTGTTGTGACTGTCCGACCTTTTGGCAAGTTGGAGGGTGCCCGGACAGATGCAGTCATGTCCTCCTGGGTGGCAACTGGCTGAGCCAGGGCAGAAATTGTGTCGGCTGACAGTGGCTTCTTCTTCCCAGATTGTTTATTGAGCAGCATCTCTTCACGACGAAATGCACGGTCGACATTTGAGTCCTGGTTGACATTGACAGTACGCTCAGGAACTCGGACAGAAATTGACTCACCCTACGGAAAGCCTGTCTGTACAAAGTCAACGCTTGATGTAGATCTCCAGCCTGCTCAGATTGAATTGCCTGCTTATAGACACTGAGGGCGCTGGTGGGTGCCTTTCCTTGCTCCTCGTCGACGATTAGAGATGCGGAGGCCCGACGAGCACGCTTGCGACTGTCAAGCTCTGCCCTCCACTCTTCCCTGAAATTTGCAAGTTCGGGAGACTCATAGTCCTGCGAGGGCATGCCAGGGCCAGAGGACATGGCCAAGGAGTGACTGTTAAAAATAGCGGGTAACCCTAACCTAGGCAGGATGTTCAGCTCACTGCCATCCCGGCCTTTCTCACTCCTTCCTCGTTCTCAATTCTCTCTGCAGGCGCTCGCTGCACCATGGAGGGCAACAAGGACGAGGCTCTGCGCTGTTTCCTCATTGCCGAAAAGCACTTCAGCACCGACAACCTACCCGCCGCCCGCAAATTCTGCACAAAGTCAATTGCGTTATTCAGTACGCCCCAGGCAGAGAAATTGTTGGCGAGAATCGATGCTGCCAACGCCTCTTCAGTGCCCAATGGCTCGTCGAGCACGTCCGGAGCCGAGGAGCATCCTTCAGCACCGGGTATGAAGCACCGGCACCACAATCCACCGTCAACGTCAACTCCTTCATCAGCGAATGCAAGTACAAAAAAGAGAGACTATACCCAGGAGCAACATACAATCGTGAAGAGGGTGCGGGCTTGTAAGGTGACCGAATATTATGAGATTCTGGAGCTCAAGAAGGAGTGTGAGGAGGCAGACGTCAAGAAGGCGTATCGCAAGGTATGGCCCGATACCAGGACCCCTGCTGCAGGCTTATCATAGTCAATATCCAGCTCGCACTTGCATTACATCCGGACAAGAACGGAGCACCCGGAGCCGATGAAGCTTTCAAAAGTGTGTCTGTAGCTTTCGCAGCCTTTCTCCAGAATACATTCGCTGATCACGTTCTCTTCACTCTGCTCCGCAGTGGTGTCCAAGGCATTCCAGGTGTTGTCGGGTAATTGGTCTGAATAGAGGTTTGTTTTCAATACTCACTGGTCTACAGATCCCCAGAAACGTGCTGCGTATGATCGCAGTGGTGGAGATCCGGAAGATCGGTTTGGCGGTGGTGGTGGAATGTCGTCGTTCTTCAGTCAAGGCGATGGTCGCGCAGGCTTTGACGGTGAAATCAACCCAGAAGAACTATTCAACATGTTTTTTGGGGGTGGCGGACTTGGAGGAGGGTTTGGCGGGCCAGCAACTTTTTCTTCATTTGGTCCAGGAGGTCCAAGTCAGTGGCTTTTCTCTTGATCTTGCAACTGAGAGGTTTATTATGATGCTAGGTCTCTTTACTGCGAGCTTTGGGCCCGGAGGTTTTCAAACAAGAAGGGCTGGTCGTGGAACAGCAGCTGCAGAACAGGCTACACCGCGATCACTAGTCACACAATTATTACCACTCATCCTTCTATTCGGACTCTCACTACTATCTGCACTTCCGAATCTCTTTTCAACACCGCCAGTTCCTGATCCGCGGTTCGCATTCCAAGGCTCGACACGCTACAGTGCCCAACGGGAGACTGGGGGACTTGGCATTCGCTACTTTGTCAATCAGGCTGATTTCCAGAGACATCCTGTCATCGGCACCGAATTGGCACGGGAGGATGCCAAGGCGTCATCGTCGTCGAAGACCAGGGGACCTGCACTGCAAAAGTTTGAAGACAGTGTGGACAAAGTCTACGTACAGGATAAGTATACTCAGTGCCAGCGAGGGGTCGACCGGAAGAGTAGGCTAAAAGAGAACGAGATTGGATTGTTTGGAATTGGAACAGACTGGGAAAAGGTGAAGAAAATAGAAGAGGAGCCCATTGAGAGCTGTGAAGAGCTGAAACGACTTCATGTTCTTTGAGGGCCTTGGTTTATTGTCTCCCCCTAATTTATATTGATATGCAATTTTACGCGTGAATCGGATTTGTGGTGGCTCAGGAGGATAGATTGAATGTTGGATTGTGAAGCGAATGGTATACATGTCTGCAGCCTCCTTCTCTCCTCATGACAGGCCTACGATGCTTCAGCAGCCTGAATTTTTTCTCTCTCGAGCTTGAGGTAAAAGTTCTCCTGTCGTTCAACTAGAACATGGTGAGTTCCAAGCTGTACATCAAGGCCACATTGCAGACTTACGAGCCTTGAGGTGGACACCGTACCTGGAGATGTTTTCAGCGATGGAAAAGCCACAAAAGCAGGCAGACTGACCAGTAAGCATAGCCTGCCGAGACACCAAGGCCAAGGGCACAGGCGATGTCAATAAAAAAGCGTTTTCTGAGCTTGCCGACGATGGGAGCAATGGGCATGGTGGTTGTTGGAAGGCAAGTGTCGGATTCCTGGCCCGTTTTGCCAAATACAGGCAAACAGATTTATTACGTCAGCAAGGCGAGGGCCCAGCTCTGCCTTGCCGTCGTCGTCCTCCGCGTTCGTCAACAGTCGCTGCTCACAGCCTTCATCAGCATACTCGCTTTCTTTTCAAAATATCTTACTTGCCTACTTCCGCCAAACTGCCCACCACGACGCTCAAGCCGCCACCCCCCAAGTACATCATGGAAGATCCTTCAGGCTCAGGTGGATGGCGCTTTGCCCAGTGCTTTGGAGACAAGGGCGAAGTGGAAGACATCACTGAGGGTGTGTAGTTTGCTCTGATGTAGCGCCCGTTGTTCACCTATCACCATATCCGATCCTCCGTTCTGTTCGCAGCCGATATTATTTCCGCTGTCGAGTTTGACTCAACAGGCAATTATCTTGCGACAGGGGACAAGGGTGGTCGCGTCGTCCTTTTCGAACGGAACGAAATGGTCCGTACCTCAGTCCACCAAGGCGATGAGTTCGTCAAGCTCTGCTGATGTGCTTAATTTCGCCTGTTTCGCTCCTTTCTGCATGTTTTGTACCTGCACAGAAAAAGGGCTGCGAGTACAAATTCTATACCGAGTTCCAGTCTCATGAACCAGAGTTTGATTACCTCAAGTCCCTGGAAATCGAGGAGAAGATCAACAAGATTAAATGGTGTAAACGACAGAATCAGGCACACTTCCTGCTCTCGACTAATGGTGTGTTATCTGTCTTTTCACGGCCTCGCCATGATTACGCGACTACAATACTTTGCAGACAAAACAATCAAACTTTGGAAAGTCTTTGAAAAGTCACTTCGTATTGTTTCTGAATCAAATCATCATGATGGTGTCCGCCCTCTACCTCCTCCATTGAGCCTGTCACATCTACGACTCCCTCGAATGGTCCATCAAGAGAACATCATTGCTGCTGTACCCCGCAAAGTCTACGCAAATGCACATGCTTATCATATACATTCCATCTCCGTCAACTCAGATCAGGAGACATACATTTCCGCCGACGATTTACGAATCAATCTGTGGAATCTCAATATCAGTGACCAAAGTTTCAGTGAGCATGCATCTTCTTGCCTTTATGGCGGTGTTCATGAGTAAACCTTCTTTCTTCAACGATGATTCGCAGATATTGTTGATATCAAGCCCGTGAACATGGAAGAACTGACAGAAGTTATCACAGCGGCAGAGTTTCACCCCTCTCACTGCAATCTATTCATGTACTCCAGCTCAAAGAGCAGTATCAAGCTTGCTGATATGCGTGATTCCGCACTGTGTGACAAGTACGCAAAATGTACGCTCAGTTTGCATTCTTCCCGTAGCTGAGGCTGATGTCCATCAATAGGTTTTGAAGAGGAAGAAGATCCAACAACACGGTCATTCTTCTCAGAAATCATCTCTTCCATCTCCGATGTAAAGTTCAGTTACGATGGACGATATATCTTATCGCGTGACTATCTTTCATTGAAGATTTGGGATGTTAACATGGAATCAAAACCAATTAAGACGATTTCCATTCATGACCACCTGCGAGGAAAACTTTGTGATCTTTACGAGAATGACTGTATCTTTGACAAATTTGAGTGTGTATGGGGTGGAGACGATAGGTACGTGATCGTGGCTCATATTCTACTTGTTCCATGTATCCCATTTTGCACGAACCTCCTTTAATCGGGAGCTGCGTCAGATGGACGCGCAGTTGAGAAGTCCGTTTTCGTCGTTTTCGATTAATCAACGGGATCGCATGCAATGGGAAGTTACTGACTGATCAGTCTTTCTCTCACTTTGACAGGCACGTGCTTACAGGTTCTTATCACAATTTTTTCCGAATATACGATACGGATACGCTCAATGACGTCGTTCTGCAAGCCGACAAGTCGGCGTTCAAGGCCAGGAAAATTGGGGGACCATTGCCTGGGAGTAGGAATATGAGAAATGGACCAAAGGGCGCTTTCAGGGATGTGACGCAGCTAGATGCACTTGACTTCAACAAGAAAATATTACACGCGAGCTGGCATCCAAGGGAAAATACAATTGCTGTGATTAATTCTTTCTGTGTTTTGATTCTGGAAAGTATACAAGCTGATGTTCTTTTCTCGCTAGATCGCTGCTACGAACAATTTGTTCTTATACAGTGCTGCATGATAGTTTTTTTATCAATTTCCGACACCCATCATTCAAATCCAGCTCATCATGGAATGATTTTTCCCCAGAAGCCATCTATTCAACTTTACCCACCGTTAATTACCTTCATCCTGATCATTCTTTCTCACTTCACATCATGACACTGGTCTTGATGTGATTATACAGAATTGGACTTCTGTGAGACGATCTTTTTGTTGTAATTGATCAATCAAAGGACAAGACAAGGTACAAGCAGTTGACTTTTTCTTTTTTTTCTTTTGTTTTGTGATTGTTTCAAAAAATGTTTTGATCCATGCGAACGCTTACTCTATCCATTTACAAGCGTTACTCCCCGCCAATAAATTAGTCTCAATTGTGTGCTGTTTGCGTCCCTCATTCCTCCTGTCATTTCATTTGGTCTTTTCTCCTCTCCTCCCCCTTGAGTTTGAGTTTGGTGACCCGTCCCTTTTTTTCCTTTTTTTTCAGTGTCGCTTTCAGTTCTGTTTTTTTGGGTTTGCAGCAGCAACAAGTTCCCTTTTGTTTTTCTTTTTTTTTGAGCGCAGATTGCATTTCTTCTCTCTCTCACGCACACACTCACATACACACACTATGTTGTTGCATTGAGTGGTCTTCTTTGCGACAAGGCGACATGTTTTGGGTGGATTTTTTTTTCTCTCACTGGACAGATGAGGCGGTGGATAGAATGGGCAATAGCAGTGAAGGTGCTTTCCTTGGTATACCCCCTCCCATGTAGTATTGTGATTTTGAAGTAGAACTCGTTGAGACATATCTGACAGTCTCCAGTGGTGGACAAAACAATATCCTTGCTATTATGTGAATAACTGACACCACGGGTAAACAA
>Ga0153987_1000266_pt1 | contig 18402 bp, 24 predicted proteins | sample TSNC071MetaG_FD_102279 | JGI IMG/M metagenome (GOLD analysis project Ga0153987, IMG submission 102279) | Attine ant fungus gardens microbial communities from North Carolina, USA - TSNC071 MetaG | ecosystem: Host-associated > Fungi > Mycelium > Unclassified | place: USA: North Carolina, William B...
ACTCATCTATCTCACGAATGGCCTACAGATGCAGTTTTGCAGCACTGTCTTGGCCAAAACCTCCTTCGATTTCTCGAATGCGAGAAAAAAGAAAAGAAAAGAAAAATCATATGGTAACATTAACCGGGGCGATCTGTTGACAGGTCTTTCTAGGTGTTTGCGAACCAACTTCTGAGGTGGTATTCCCTGGTTGCCATTGTATAGCATTTCAAGATGGTGACGATCATGTAAAATAATGAAGGCAGCATATCTGATATATATAGATCTTCTGTAAAAAAGACCTACAGCGTACACTGTATCAAGGTTGGAAATAAACGTCGGAAACTCTGACTCAATCTCCTTTCTTTTTACACGATTTAACCGTTCTACGATGCTCGTATAGTGCACACTGGTTTAAAGAACACGGTCTTGAAAGCACAAGGAGTAGGGGTTGATAGTCAAAATGATGTTGAAAATGCCCGCGTGTTGTACATTAATCAGGGAGGAACTTCATTCAAAAACCTTGCACCAAGGACCGACACGAAGTGTCTCTGGTCCACGTCTGGACATTAAGACCCATTCTATTTACAAGATTTCTTATCAAGTCTCCAGAATACGATCCAAGCATTGGGCAAAGTAGACTTGACACTGAAGCCGAGAAGTAGGCAAAATGGCTTGGGCAGAACCAAAACACACACGCTCGACGATATCAGTATCTGAAAAGTTGGTGTGTGAAACGTTCTCCCGAAAAAATGTAAATTTCAGACAAAACCAGAGATAGAGCAAGAAACTAGAACGAAACTAGGAATTACGAGAAGCTCATCTTTTTTCAATCCTCATCCTCATCGTCCTCAGCCTCCTCAAGCCACTAGCAACAGAGTGAGCTTTGAACCAACTCAAACAGGAAGAATCTCACCTTGAGGAACGGCTCGCTTGCCTTTCTAACCTTTTTACTCGTTTCCTTGTCCACATACTTTTTACTGACATGAGTGCCCCATTGGGTGATAGTGTCTTCATCAAGTATGTCGGCCTGATAAAACGCCATAAGAAGCTTTGGGACAGTGGTGATGAGTTCAACGTTTAGCAAGCCAACTAGGCGTTCCAACCCCCCCAGTAAAGCCTTCTGATGCCTTTCTGAGGTAACCATCTGTAGCAATTAAATAGATGAAGTCAATGCAAGAGCAAGGAGACAAACCTTCTTGAAAATAGGAAGATAATCCTCGGTTTCAGCGACAGCTTCATCAGTGAAAAGAGCTTGCATTAGAACCAAGACGGCCTTGTGTTTCTTTTCGATACCCAATCCCTGGACCTTTTTGTAGACCTCGACAGCAAAGGTCTTACGATCATCGATCTCATCACGATTTTCTTCAACCCATTTGCCAAGGACAGAATAGGGGCTATTGACATCCTCATCACTACCATCGTCATCTCCAACAATGGTGACTGTCGCCATGTTGCCTTCTAAAACTTTCATACGCTGTTTAACGGCTTCTGGAGAAGTATCAGCTGCCCAATCTTCTCCAGCTATAATGGTCTCAGGGTTGAGGTCTGCAGCCTCGGCTTTAATCTTCTTCGTCAATTCATCGTCACTGTCGGCGCCTAGAGCACCGTCAGTGACCTCGCCTTCCCGATTCTCTGTGGGAGAGGTACTGCCACCCACATTGGCAGCGGCAGTCCCAGCATTTTGCTTCTTGTCCTTCTTCGTCTTGACCGGCGGATTTTTGAGAATGAATGTGATGAGCTTGTGGCGCATGTCTATATCTGTGCGTTCACCGCACGCCTTGCAATCGCGGATAATCACCTCCGTCCTGCCATTCTTGATAATGACAAGATCAGTCTCTGGATTCTTACACGACTTGCATAACACAAATTTTTCAATAAATTGATCAAGGAGTTCGCGGAGGCGATCGGCATTGTGAGCACCATTGACTATGTAACGCTCATTCTTTTCGTCGAAGGATGTTTGCGCACCAAGCTCGCAACCGAAAAATTTGGTGGGATAGGTCGGAGGACGGCTGAGGGCGCGGGCTACATCCGCCATATTCGGAACAACAGTCTTGATGCCATTCCCCTTCCCCTCAATTTTAGTAGTCAAGAGAGGCATGCTACGAACACTTTAACGGCAGGTAGACAAACATGATGCAAACATTACCGGTAACGATAGAACTTGTCATCGACATCACGCCGAATATTGACAATGGGACCAGAAGCCATGTTGGATAGATGAGGGGTTCAACGCTTGAGAGTGAGTGGACAAGATATCAGTCAAAGGATAGGTGACAGTCCACAGTCCGAAACCCGCTCACAAAACTAGGAGAAAGTATGAAGATAGAGCGATTACGATTTGCTAGAGCAATTGGCGGACGAAACATGAATCCTCTGTCGATACAGAAGAGGATACGGGATGTATTAAATGAGTCGGTAGGCGCTATTGTGAAGTTGTCACGAGAAGTCGACGAAGATGGTGGTTAGGAGCCAAGTTTTGATATGGCCACGTTGGTCGTACGATCTGGTCCCCGGATATTCCCGGCTCCATCATCAATCAATTCCGCGATGTCCACGCCCTTGCGGTTGGGCCAATTGAATACTTGAAACTAAACACATCAGTTTACACGCTACGGTGCTCAGTATTTGGCCCCACATTTAGTTTCCGGTCACCGCCGGAAGCGTGAGATAACGCTGACACAATGTTGACGAGAAAAATACAATGTGCCCTGCTGGCGTAGTGGTAGCGCGTCTCACTTGTATTCCTTGCAATGAGAAGGTCACTAGTTCAATCCTGGTGTGGGGCATTTCTTATCTTTTCCAAATTTTTATTCAGTTGGATTATGTTACTTCGGAAGTTTTGTCTTTCCCGTCTATGTAATGGACTCTTGTTCAAATAGACAATTGTGCATCACAATTCAGATCACTCAAACTGATGGCTTAAATAGAAAGGTTAAAAAAAATATTCCACTCCTTGGATCCGACCATGGCTGAGCTAGTGGATTCAATGCTTGATCTTATGCGGCGTTTGCCTCCAACCCGGACGGAGGAGAACGTCAATGCGCTGATTACCATCTGTCCAGAGTATGCAGACGATCTGCTTGGAAGTGTTGATCAACCTCTTCAGTTGAAGACCGACCACGCGACAGGTCGTGAATACCTCGCTTGTGACTACAATCGGGACGGAGAAAGCTATCGGTATATTTCATGCTATCTGCTACACAGGGTCTGATGCCTCACTCCCGTTTGGTTTAGGTCACCCTGGTCAAATGAGTATGATCCTCCTTTGCATGATGGGACCGTCCCCACGCCTCGACTGCGCAAACTGGAGATTATGGCCAACGAGGCGTTTGACACATATCGCGAGATGTGCGTGGTATCTGGATTTCATGGAGCCTAGCTGACGGGCTATTGAACGCAGGTACTATGAAGGAGGTGTATCCTCCGTTTATCTCTGGGACCTCGAGGATGGCGGATTCGCAGGGGTAGTCTTATTCAAGAAAAGTAGGTTCCTTATCAGAAACCTAGATCCAGCCCCTACACTTCACGTAATATTACGCCTGTGAATAGGCATGGTACCGTCGTCCAGTCAAGAGCCTTCGGGATCATGGGACTCAATTCATGTCTTCGAGTCTTCCGAGCGAGGCAGACAGGCTCATTATAAATTGACTTCTACCATCATGCTACAACTCACGACGCATCAAGCGTCAGACGAGAGTGGTGAAAATGACAAGAAGGCTACTGGCCCCTCTGCTGCCTCAACTGGGAATAACAAATATGGAGACATCCAGCCTAAGCGCAAAGGCGAGATCACGTTGAGCGGGAGTATGACACGACAGGTGCGTAGTTTCTTCTACTTGATCTACATTTCATTTAGAATTAAACAATTGCGGCGTGCGAGGGGGCACATGAAGCAATGTTTTTCCTGGTCCCAAGATATTGCTTCTTGACTAATGTTCTCACAGTTGGAGCAAGACTGGCCAATCTATGAACCGTCGTCTCATGTCACAAACACAGGCCGCATGATTGAAGATATGGAAATAAAAATGCGCAATTCTTTACAAGAGGTATCCAATATCACCAAAGAACTGAGGCCGTATGTCTGACAGGTGCCATGACCAGGTGTATTTTGGGAAAACTCGGGATATTGTATATGATTTGAGAAGTGTGGAAAACCTCGAAAGAGCTCAACGGCAGAAGGAACTCCAGAAAGAGCTTGTTGGATTTATCAAGCGGTGATGGCAGTAGGTAACAGTTTTTTGATAGATCAATATCGAAGCTGGCTGTCGGCTATGGGATTCGAGTGGATAGTAATCTGATAGATGATGAGGAACGAAAACTAAGCTCAAAAATATCTTACATTTAATAGCTTGATTTCGCTGAGAGGTCTGTTCTTGTTATTGACAGGGACACGCTCCATGGTATCAAGAGTGGAGTCGACGCCGTCAATCACCTTGCCGAAAATTGTGTACTTACCGTCAAGGTGTGGTTGTTTCGAATAGGTAATGAAGAACTGGGATTTATTCGAGTCAAGACCAGAGTTGGCCATGGCAACGATCCCACGTGCATTAAACTACACTTGGATTAGAAGAGGGGAAAGTGCGACCCGTTGACGTCAACTTTACCTTGAGTGTGGATCGGATTTCGTCTGGAAAGGGACTGCCCCAGATGCTCTGGCCTCCTTTGCCTGATCCCGAAGGATCGCCAGTTTGGACCATGAACGATTTAATGCTTCGATGGAATATGCAGCCATCGTAGTAGTTTGACGCACAAAGCGCGAGAAAGTTCTTGCAATGGTGTTGGAAGCAGGGCAGATGCTGTGAGAATGCGTCTCACCTCGGCTGCTTTTGGAACAGCCTCACAGAAGATTTCAATCTATGGGGCGAGTTGCAAGAGAGGTGGGCGGGAAAAAATGGGATATACCTTGAGGTCGCCATGTGTCGTGTGCAATGTCGCCGACTAGACATGGATGAGCAGCAGCTGGGCAAGAAAGGGAGGACGCACCATGACAAGAGGTGTGGTAACGTGACAAACGCCAAAATGTAAATCTAAGAATAGCACCCTGACAAATGATCATCACTCGTTGGAAAGTAAGAATGGGATTTTATGCCCAGCTCCTTTCATTCTTACCATCATCTGCCCCGTTCCCACAACATTTCCCGTGACTATGATACGCACTCCTTCCATCCATAGCCAGAACGATCCGATTACCGAGGCGCTCAAGCCTCCCCCATCGGAGACTGAGGCTGAGCGCATTGCCCGTCTCACAGCAGAGGAAGAGGCAAGACGCATCTCAGCCAAGATAGATGATGACCTTCAGGAAGAACGCGAGCATCTCAGACGGAAGAAGGGCGACGTCAAGGTCAGTATCTGGCTGGCCTTCTCTGGCGCATTTACTCACTGTCTGTCAAGCTACTGCTTCTCGGTCAGGCCGAAAGCGGCAAATCAACTCTTCAAAAGCAATTTCAGCTTATGTACCGGCCCAGTTCTCTTGATAGCGAGCGCATATCATGGAAAACAGTCATCTATTTCAATGTCGTTCACTCCCTTAAACATATACTGACCACACTCGAACAATGGGATGATGTTCTTGGCGAAGATGACGATAGCCTCTCCTTCAACGAGGATAAGCTGTTCGAGTCCACGTCGTTGCATGCAGGTGGCTCCAAAGGCTCACCCAATTCGGCTATAAGCGTTCCGTCTTCTAGCCACTTTCAGACATGGACCGATAATTCCGGCGCTAATCAAATCGCTGCATTGCGCAGAAAACTATCTCCCCTTGTCTTGACAGACACACAACTGGCGGATCGCCTGAGCGGCGGTATTAATGTTTCTGGATCTGGGAAAGGCAGTGTCTATGTGCGAAGTGGTTGGCAAGCCAGGACGATTGAGAATGCTATGGGTCGGTTTAACAAACGCTCTCAAGGCAGGAAGGAGATTTCCGACGATGAAGTCATTCAAGACATCCTTATCATGGATGTTGCGCGGATGCTCGTGTTGTTCGAGTCCGATATCAAGGAGCTGTGGGACCATCCTACTGTGAAAGGAATGATTGCCAAACGCAGGTTGAAGCTTGATGAGTGGTCGGAATTGTATGTTGTTCCTACACCCAAGTTGTGCCTTTGATTAACCATCACGTAGCTTTCTCAAACATATTACCCGAGTCGCTTCCCCTGATTATGTACCCTCTACTGGTGAGTCGAAGCGCCAAAATTGCCGGTGCATATATCTACCTCTTCTCATAGATGACATATTACATGCTCGCATACAGACTATGGGCGTTGCTGAACATATATTTGACGTGACTATTCATGGAAAATCCGTTTCATGGCATCTCTTTGACGTAGGTGGTGCTCGTGGCCAACGACACTCATGGGTGCCATATTTTGACGATGCGAACGCCATCATTTTCGTGGCCCCGGTTAGTGCATTTGACCAGGTACACTTTTCATCTCCTAGCTTGCCCCATCCTGGCTCACCGGCTTGTGACAGTATCTGGAAGAAGACCCACGGATCAATCGGATAGACGATTCGCTCCAACTATTCACTCAGATTTGTTCTAATGCACTGTTAAAAAATGTTCATTTGGTCCTGTTTCTGAGTGAGCCTTGTCAAACCTCATATCTTTCGTCTCGCAGACTCACCTGTCCAATAGACAAAACCGACCTTCTCAAATCAAAAATAGATAAAGGCTTGAGGGTTCGAAAATAGTAAATTATGCTCCTTCTGGGTGAATCATCGGTAACTCAAATACTTTGTGATAACAGCATAACTTCGTTCGGGGAGCGCTTGAATGACTACGAGACTACACTCAATTACTTCCGGATGCACTTTCTCCAAGTTCACCGGAAGAATAACGAGAACCGGCGTGTGCTCTATACGCATTTCACAAATGTTGTAGTATGTGACACCGCCTTTGTGACTCATGATCTCTGTTGAGCCATGCACGTATTTAGGATACCAAAGCGACGCAGCGCGTCATCGGCAATGGTGGGTCTATCACTCCTGGCTGATGGATACATCACTAACTACTCTGTCAGTACGCGACTCTATCTTTCGGGGATATCTACAGTCCGCCGCGTTAGTTTGAAATTGAAGAGTCCAAGCTGTAATTAGTCAGGTCATACTTTCATCTTGTTTTCTGATCATTATAGTGCTATTAGGCAAGCGATTGCCGTCTAATTTGTTTTCCCGCTGTTTATTGTCAGGAGTGTGTCAAATATCGTAATTGTAGCTAGTTTCGCTGCTCCTGCGCCATATTCCATTATTGTACGGTAGTTCAAAAATGTCTGATGGATTCTTCTTCCTACATGCTTCTTCTGTGGTCGATTGTTAGAGGCATTGATCATTACTCGTGTGAAGTGTCAGTCCAATGAATTTCTTGCTGGCGTCTGATAACAAGCTGTTGATAAGGGGTATTTTCAGGGTAAAATCTTCAATCCGTGTGCAGTGTGGAAAGATATGAAAGGTATGCAGGCAGATTAGTGAATTTCGAGCTAGGCTACTGTAGGTGCACTGTTTTCCTGATCTATCGATTGCCTTCACCTCGGCAAAGGCCATTTACCAGGAACGAAGAAATTCTACTCAGGTCCAAGAATGCAGGAATGTAGAACTCAGGACCCCTGCATTCCCTCGTGGGGTGTTTCCAAAAACAGTTGGTTTTTAGTCAGTTCTCTCGTTAGGCTTTGATCATGTGTGCACGGCTACTACTGACCCCAGAACCCAAGTCTTTTTAAATAGAGAGAGCTGTGATTCGTTGAGCGCTGCCGACTGATCGATTGATGAAAGATGTCATTATCAGGAATGCATTGGCCTGGGTCTTCTCATTTTGAATGGGAGATCGCATTTTTGATGTCAACCGGATCGAGCTGACACCCAAGAGCTTGGAAGGCGAAAAAGACGTGATTATCACTACATGGCACAAGTCACCATCATCTGCCACCCTTTGGACCGAATCTTGGGTACGAGTTCGGTAACAACATCAAAAAAGGTTTTTCAAAACTTTGCTGTGGAGCATGCGTTTTCTTTATGCTCTAGCCAAGACGATCGTGTCCGCCTATCGGGGAAGACAAGGCCTTTTGCTTCAAATAACAAACTCACGAAGCATCGGGAGGCTAGTAAAAAAAAGGGAACAATGATATCATAAATAGATGCATGTGTAAGCGCTTGTTCATTTTTAGGAACATACTCATCTCATAACAAGTTGCAGACACTTAATCCTAACAATGGCTTGTTCGCCTATTTTCGTTTTACGTCCGTAACCCCAAATGATCAGCCGAGTAGGACGACTTCGTTGTATCAAGCCCGCCTTAACTCAAGACGCGGGAATTCGGATTGAGTAGTCAGTTTCGTAGTGTTCTCCAGTCACCGTAAGAACAGGTGTCAAGCGAATTCCGTTGTTCAAAGATGTGAGTGTTTGAGTTGACAGCACCTGGTCGGCATAAAAGGTTGGGAAAAATGGATTACATCGGCCATTCTGAATGCCAGACAAGGTCCACCAGTCCAGTCTCTTTCACATTTCACATGTGTTGTGAATTCTCCGAGAAAGCTCCAGCATCTTGTCACCTTGTCACAAGCAATTGAGTTTGTGTATGTAATGCAATTCAGATGATACAGGACCAATTATCCAATCATGGCTTTCCCCTGGGCTATCTCATTGATCGGGATTCAATGGAAGCGAGTTTGTTGTCTTCGAACACCTGAGTCAACGATCACGAGAAGACGAGAAAATGGACCGTAGCCTCGTATAGAACGACAAATATTTCTGTGGTGAGAAAAAGCGGACGAGAGGTGTCAGTGACAACTTGTTGCATAATCGGGGAAGGTGTAGATCAAAATCTGACAACAGAATTAGGAACAACGGCGCAGGGCCCAGCGAACGTCCAAAAAACTTCTTGAACCAGAACCCAGTAGCGGGTCCGAGTTGTACTGAGTGTGATGATTCTCTTCCAGCGATGTCATGTTAGAGTAGGGAGTCTTTTGACCTTGGTTGCCAAGAAAAGATTCGATAGATGGCGTGCCACCCCACAACGAGCACTCCAGAACCCTGCGTTTCATTGTGAATGCTCCGCCGAGGGTCACACATTGAGGTAATTAAGGAAGAGGGGGAACGAAATACATAATGTAAAGCGAATAAATCAACTCGCGGTCACATGTCATAGAACACTGTGATCAGCCTGGTAGATGATTAGCAACCCAGATCCAGACACCCTTCTTAATTTATTATGACGGAAATCAAGAAGAAGATGCTTGGAAACGAGAAACGAAAGAAATACCGCTCAGTGCGCTTTCGGTCCCTGAATCAATTATATTGCTTTTTTTGACTAATGATCTATGAAGTACGGAACTCCTGTTTGGGAGAGACGAAGTATAGATGGGCCTGGTATATGGGTGAGCTGTGAGGCATGTTCTTTCGGATTGTTTCATCGCGTTTCTAAGCCACCGTTGGGATATATAGGTGTGAAGGGGAAAGAAAAGAAAACTGCTGGCGAGCTTTATGATCTCTTCGAATCGGTACGGTAACTTTTCTTGTGATTCTCGTCCGTAGACGAGACACTCATCTTTTTTCAGTTAGCTGATGAACTGTGGCCCGAAGAATCTTCTGAACCAACCACAATAACTAGTGATCATAGTCTCGAAGCTCAGATCGCCGACGAAATGTCCTCCTTGAAGAAGCCAAGGAAAGAAAAACGATTTGGTAGTGATATCTCTCCCCGTTCCTTTTTAGCTCACCTCATCTTCTTCTCGTATAGCGAGCTGTCAAACAAACACACCTTGTGGTAAAAAAAAAACTTTAGTTCCATCCAGCATCTCAAGAAGTCCTTACGTTTTCTAGTTGTATTCATTTCGTGCAAGCACCCTGTTGATCCTGTTCAACTAGTAGCAAGGCATGTCGAGAATGTCCAACGCACGGGAATAACGCGTACTCGGTAGATCTAGTGCAGATGTTTCAGATGCGGATAATGATGACTTACTATCCTTGTAGATACGCACATCGATTTGTCCCTGTCAGCGGAAACTGCTTCGCAAGTCTCGCTGAAATCGAAACCTTGTGTCGCGATGTGTTCAGGAACTTTTTTGCAACACATGGTGATAATCGGTTTACGGTGAGCCGTCAAGTCGAATTTATCTGAATGTTTGAATGATCGGAGAGCCACTAGTACAAGGTAGAATTAAGACTTCGGAATCACGAAGCGATATCGCGTTCAGAGCTTATTCAGCATATCGTGCAGTGTATGCCCAAAGGACATACAGTGGCTCTGGAAAACCCGAATCTTTTTGTTCTTGTCGAGGTATTCAAAGTACGAATTAGCTTGGACTGCTGCTAGTGCGAACGTTGCTGACAAACTTCACCCTCAGAACATCTGTGGAATTTCTGTGGTTCGAGATTATTACCGTCTTCAAAAATACAACGTCAAGGAAATTGCCACCTCGTTTAGAGTCTCAGAAGTGTCGGACACTAGTCGGATTCCAGTATGACATAAACAAAGTGAATATCCGGTAGATGGATGATGCTGGATAACGAGAAAATACACAAACAAGAAAAATCATAGAAACATTTACCCCATTATACCACTGAAGCCCAAAAAGAAAAAGAAAAAGGGAAAGACTAGTACTGTGAATCATAGTATGTAAACCCGCCTGAGGGATAGTAATCTTCCCATTGTTGTTGTTGAGGGTCCAAGTAAATGGGAGGAGGTTGAACAGCATCTGACCATTCACCCGAGTGGTTGTAACATTGGGAAGATGTGTAGCCCTGATCCATGACACTCTGATCATCTGAATATGAGAACTGAGTCTGTGGCTGATATATGGTTGGGGAAACGGGTGTAGGGAGATACACCATCGGCTGGGGAGTCTCTGTGAAGGGAAGTTGTTGAGGAGAGTTCGCTTGCTGGATGTCAACTTAGTATGAGTGTTGTGTCTAGTATGAAATCGACTTACATCAGCGTTTAGGATCTCTTGGATGGCCTCATCGGATAGCTCGGGAGAGACGCTGGTTGACCTAGGCAAAGATGATCTCAACCATGACGACTTTCTACCGCAGCGGTTTTCACGGTGGGGAGACAGTGAACGACTACCAGTTATCAAGTATAGAACTAATGAGACCGCATTGTGAGGACAGTCCAAAATCAATACAGCGATACGCACTCGTAGGCTCACGGCATGTGTCCTTGAGCTGCTGAAGGCGGCTTCCAACCTGTTTTGCAGTCCGCCGCCGTCCGGTTGCGGACATGACATAGGCGGAAAGGAAATGATTGCGGCCAATAAAACGGCCACGGTGCCTCATGTGTATTCGATGACGATCAGAGTAGACCCGCAAACCTAGCGTAATTGCAGGTCGAGGATGTGTGTTGGGCTACTTGACATACCTGCAATGAGTGCTGCTTCCCTGGGACCATGATCAGGGTGATACTCAGCCATCGCAGGGCTATAATTAAAACACGGGCTGGACATACAGATTGGGGGGCCACACCGCTTCGCCTCCGCCTTTGAGAGTCTTGTGGCACCGACGGCCAGTTGCATCTCGCTGGTTGATGACTGCAAGGGACTCTTCGGGCGTATAGGTGGAAGAGAGGTCATCGATGGTCAGAGTCTGGGTGGTAATGGTGTCTGCAGTGGAGCCACTGGCCTCGAAGTTGCCTTGGACCTGGAAGGAGCTGAAGTACATGCTGGGGATTGGATGGGAGGAGTATCTGTGGGCAGGCTTTCATATACTACCGCCTCAACATGACCTCCTTGATCAGCAGAAGAGTCGGGGACAGCCTAACCAAAATAAGCAGTCCCTCTGTGATTTCTGACGATGCTATCGAGATCGCGGCAAACCCGTTTGGGGATGCTCGACGGACAGAAGCCGGCCACGCTCCAGGTTCCCGATCGATCTCGCCCAACACGCCGCATCCTCCACCCAGATCCAATCAATCTCAGTCCCAGTGCTGCACCATCGACCGGTCCCACTGCTAGACAATGGGCACGCGATGCGCCACACCTGGCCAGGCATCCTGGCAACTCTGTTGAGCACTCGCGGTGGTATCGCTATTTTCCAGCCTCTCTCGTCGGTGAGGATGCCTGAGCACGGAGGAGATGTCCCATCGGGACCGCCGATCGATTAGTCAAAGGGCCAATGCAGAATGATGTAACGATTTCCATGTAGATGTGTACAAGTTATCCGAAGAAACAAAATCAGATCAAGAAACTTCATACAACGGTACAACAACAAGCCACGGCCGAACCATGGTGTTTCTGTGTGAGCTCACAGAAAAACAAGACATCTGTCATGGTTCTTGAAATCCAGGTTCCATCCCATGGATGGATTCACACGACTGTGCCGTCATTAGACCCATCCAGGTAAATGAAAAAAACCTTCTCTCCATAGTTTTATGAATTGTACCATCATCCCTCCCCACCCAAAGAAGCAGGAAACCTCGAATTCGAACACGATACTCTAGATTATCAGAATCAGATTCACCAAGGCCGCAAATAGATTTTTCCATCGGAAGAGACTCCCATGACATCTGGCTTGCAGTGGAACGCAGGCACCGGGGTGGGGATTCGGCGCAAGAAAAGAATTGGCAGGGTTTGCTTCCATTCAGTCTGTCATCAGGAGCCCCCCGCGTCTTTCAGGAAACACAGCAACAGTGCACAAAAATTTCCTGCCCGGTTTATGAATTTCAGGTGAGAGCGGAAATGAATAAACGAAACTAAAAAAAAATACGCTGTGTGCCACTGGTGTCGTCAAATTCCAAAGTAGAAAGTGAATGAAATACTTCAAGTTTCGTGTCTCTCCTTCGGGGGAAATTGCGGAAGCAAAACATGGTCTCTCTCCTGTGGCAATCACGTCATCTAAGGAATTAAAGAGACAGGTTCGCCCTGGCTTGCGCAAAGAACAACACTCGACAGAATCCGTTCCCTGTGTAAAACCTGAGACAAAACGGAGCTCCAGCCTGACGACATAGAGTTTCATCAGACTGAACCGAAATTTAAACATGTGTCAGTGATTTCACTTGTGACGAAAGGACAACGGCTGTTCCCTCGCGCAGTAGAATATCCTGTAACCATAACTCACGAATGTCGTCATTGATCCATCTCATGTTAAAGTGCCAGTCGCTTACGTGTGTATGTACGTATGTACATCCGTATGTGTGTATGTATACCAGGGACAACCCCCCCCCCCCCAAGGGGAACGGTTGAAATTGAAATTTCTCATGAAATGAACTCCTCCCCAGACATCCAAGCTGACTAAAAATAATAACCCTGAGGAGGACAAAGAGCGGGAAATTCACTTGGCTCAAAAGTCCAGCAAATGTTATAAAAGCTCTTCAATTTTTTTACTATCCGTGTACCAAAACATGGTAAAAGAAAAAGAAAAAGAAAAAAAGGACAATGTGAGAGAGTGAGCGTGGCGTTGAGAAAACAAAAAGATAATTTGTGTTCGCAAGTGGAGGATAACGCAATTTTGAATCCACCGCAAGTTTTAATATATATACATCGTTTACGAGCGGAAAATAACTCATATGCACTACGCACTTTTTTTAATATTTTTCGCGCTCATTTCGGTGCGGGTTGATCGGTCGACTCAAAAAATTTGAAATAACCGGGCTGGGACACCGGGTAAACAAAAAAAAACGACCACTGACAACGAATTATGAAAGAAATGCGGACATGTGTTTGCCCGATAATTGCACGTAAAAAGGCACGCATCCTATCATATACATATCTGGTGGAAGCACGCAGCGGATTAGCATGCTCAATAGGGTAGGCTAGGCATTATTACAATGTTCTACATTAAGTGGCGCTTGAAAGGTAGAAGGGCAGTCTGAGAGGAAGCCGTGTCAAGGTACTAAGCCAATGCTTTGTAGGCGGACAGTAGACAGAGGAATAAATTAAAAAAAGCCACCAAGCGAGGACAAGGCGATACGACAAGGAAAGGAGGACTGTTTGTTGGGAGTGCAAAATGGGACTGGGGCAGATACTTAAGATTCAAAAGGCGCACGAGCCCAACAGTCTACAGAGAGTAGCAAGACGATGGACATATAACAAAGACAGAAAATTTAGCTGAGGAAATAAAAAGAAAAAAAGTCCATGTGGAATGACACTTTTTCGATGGAATTTAAAACGCCTTTCCAGAGGGAGGCATGACAGCAAGAACAAGAGATTAGATTAGCTGCTAAGTTGAAGTCGAGGAACACGGCCAGACTAGACAGTCTTCAACATGCTTGTATGCGGAATGCTTTCGGCGGTGCATCGAGACGGGCTGTCATAACTCAAGTAGACACTTTTCAACGGCGGGGAGCTATAGAAGAAAGTTTCAAGGCCTGTGCGAGCTCGCTTTTCCACTCAAGGCGTTGAATGGCTTCGGCATAATCTACCATTTCACGACTCCGTTCCTTCCTTTCAGGCCAATCCTGCTCGAGTCCAATGATGTCCATCTCGTAAAAGTGATACGTGGACGATGGCGTCGGTATCGTGACCAAATAACGGCTGATAGTTCCTCGTACGCCGGCTGTTCAAGTTGAGATGTGGGGCAGCATTGAAAGATTTGCGCATAGGACACAGGAGGGCAAAGGAAGGCAGAGACGAAAGAGAATCAGGAGTTTGCGCGACGGATTAAAGGAAAACGGGGAGGACCTTCTTCAAAGGCCTCGCGAGAGGCTGCAGCCTCAAGCTGCTTATCCGACGGCTCCCAACCACCCTTTGGCACTACAAGGTGTACAAGAACGAGAAAAAAGGTCAGCCCAGGCCCTGTCACGATGATAGAGATTGACTTACAAACCCAACGGTCCTTTCTCTTCCTACTCTGGACAACCAGCACTTTGCCGGTTGTCTTTGAGATTGGGATTGCACAGCAGACAACGCGGGGAGTCGACCTTCCTTTTGTTCCCATAGCGTTGTACGATGTTGGATAAAGTAATTTGGGTATAAACGAGGCGTTTGTTGAGGGATGGTTCAATATATGTTCGTGAATTGCGGCGCTCGTTGTCGAAGCAGAAGTCATGGAGGCAGAGTGAGACCACGATCTGATATCCCGGTGGACGTTTCCAAGGAAAAAGAAATGTAGCTAAAGACGATGAGGGAGTAGGATAGGGGAGACCTACAGCGGGGAGGATGGTGGTTGGAAAGAAAGATGACCGAGGTCTGGACAGACGACACGTCCAGCAAAATTACGTCGTGGCCAACTTTCCATAACTTTTGATTTCAAAAAAATTCTCCATCCGCACCCACGCACGTTCTTCGGCCACTTCGGCCATCACCTCTCCCGGATCAATCTACACAGTACATATTCTATGCAAATAACAATTACAGCCCCCAGCCATCACTCGTTCCACCTGGCGTCGACATCAGCCAAAGAAACAGTCGTTGAAAAAGGCACTCACGCAACCAAAAACATGCACGCAACACCAAATGCCATTGCAGCGAACTTCCAATCAATGTCAGAAGCAAACACAGCCATTGTTCTCGACTCACTTCACGCATAGCCTGTTTTCCGTTTTTGCTTTCCTCAAGCAGCCTAAAGTAGGTCAAAAAGCAAGTCAGTAAGCAGACTCGGGTAAATGATAGAGTTATTTTAAGACCGGAAATGCAATGATGGACAGGCAGCTGTTTGCGCTGGCCAGCACCTCTGATCTGAGCGGAACAGGGTGCAATTTGCCCAGATAGACAGCAGAGAGCAGGATGTAATCTATCAGAAGAGGACTGACACGTACGTCGGCAGGACAGCCACGGCACCTATATAAAGGAAACCTCCGGCCACGAATGGGATAACCTCCAGCAGACAATTATGTTAGTATACGCTTTTCCTTGACATACGGCTTCTGAAGCCGAGATCAACACTTGATCGATAATCTATCAGGACCATCGGTCCCAACTATGCCCCCGCAAATCCGATTACACAATCGGCAACAGGCAAACGCAGCAATATGACTTCTGTGAAGGTAGACATACCAGATCAGACAGTAGAGCTGTAGTACCAAATAAACCAGATGCATCTTGTCGTATACCAGCAGCGAGGTCAATTGATGAACTGCCACTATTGTTCTTTGCTATGTTATGGACGGCTATCCCGATGAACGTGCTACAACATGCCGAGAGTCCGAACAACACCGAGGGCAGAGCAGGGAAGGAGTCCGATACAGATGTAATGTAAGTTCAAGAACAAAGCTTTCAATGAATAGCAAGTCCTTACCCAACCTAAAAAAGTGCAAGCGGATGAAGAACCAAACCAGAAATGTCTATGAGTACACAACAGACAATGGGAAAAAGCATCTCACAAAAGCACCGATAGCAGTTAAGAATTGCGATTGCATAGCCTGCCTCTTCGTAAACCCACTTCGAATCAGGATTGAATAATCGGCAATCTCATGAGGGATTTCGTGGGCAAAACACGCCAAAGTAGTGGTAGCACCAATCAGAGGAGAGGCATAGAATGACGCAGCCATGCTGCATTGGAAGCGCCACCACCACACATGTTATGCACGTATACGACCAATAGGATTCAAGTCAAACGATAGTCAAGCACCGAAGATCAGTCGGAGATCGGCACTTTGCTTAGGGAGATATGACGTACGCAAGTCCGTCCGTACTGCCGAAAAGGGGGGTGTTCGCCACACGTATCAGGACATGTGTTCACGGTTAAAGTGGTGTTTGAACCTTGAGCACTCACATATTGTGCACAAAATCACCAAAGAGATTGAGATACGCTGAGAGTTTTGATGGCCCAGAGGATTTCGAAATCGGTTCAAGAGGAGTTTGTGCTTCTTCTTTGGTAGTTGAATCGCCTCTCCTCAACCGTAGTCCGTTCCTTGACGTTGAAGTTTCGGCTGCCGTCGTTTCAGCTTCGATGACATTATGATCTGTTTTATGAGCATGTGTGTGCGAATGCCCGGAACCTTCATCCTCCCCACCCAGGACTCGGAGTGTCTTTTCCATAAAGAAAAACGTAGCAAACCCAATGAACATCCCGAGTCTATGGAGCATGGGCGTAAAGACAAGATATCGTAATTAGGATTTGCACTTGAAACAGGGTAATAGAACGCACCCTATCAGGATATTCCGCTTCTCTTCTACCATCACGAAATGAGCGCCGAGATGTTGATGTTCGCCCATGAATGAATGAGGGACGAGATGCAGAAAAACATCAGAAAGCAAGCCACCGGTCTGTGGCAGAAAGCGGAAGATCAGATCATTATGCTGGCTACAAAACTGAAAAGAAAGGAACGTAGATAGTACTACTCACAGCAAATGCAGTCATAGTGTTCAGGGTGTCGCCTTTAATTTCAGCGGGTATGAAAGCAAGTATAAAGTTGGGTATCCTAAAAGCCAGATGAATTGGCTACAAAAGACAGATACTTGTACGTGGCGACATACGAGCTTATGTAGAAAGTCCCAAGGATAGAATTGGCAGCAGGACCAAATGGGAAGAGCCACGCGAATATCTGTCGCATGATAGGGGATTCCTCTTCTTCAACATGGATTTTGAGGACACTGAGTTTCTGTACTATAGAACAATTCTGTAATTCATGGTCCTACTCGAACACTCAGCACTTGAAATTCATCGCGTTCTCCCAGGGACTCACGAGAACACTTAAGAATTCGGTGGAATGTGAAGACTCTATATGAGTAGCCTTTGAACCATAGCAAGCGAGAAGAACGAGTAAAACCAAGTAAAGAGTGAGATGAGCGGCCATGGCTTTGGTAGATGTGTAGTGTGGGAACAAGGGCTGTGGTTCAGCAACTCATGTCCGTATACCCAAATTTGCAGGAAAAAGCTGCTATAGCGGCTGCTGAAAGACTAATGGTGCAAACCATGGCGCGTTACGACCCCTCACACGACAGATATCACGGTGAGTCAACCAGGAAGGTCCCGGCGGATATTGACATACAAAGCCAGTTGAGCGCGTTCGCAAGACCGCTCTCGTTATTGCCAGATCCCTCCCAATAGCCCCCGATCTTCTTGTCGTCGAACTCGGTAGGTCTCAAAGCATGTTCTCATCTGACATTGCACCTCTCATTCGTACTATGCAGCGGCGCTTCTCCACGACATCCTTGACAACAAGTATGTATCTGAAAGAGAACTAATTGATCCATACGCCTATTTCACGCCCTTCTTCAATTCCATCGACGCTGCTAACCCAGGGCTCGATTTGATATCCTCTGGCCGTGCTAAACTCATATCCAATGTTGTCAACAATGTCTCATGGACAACAGAGAAAAAGATTCGCGACCAAGGTTTATGGTCTTCCTGGCATGAGACCTGCCTGGAACTCCACTGTGTCCAAGATGCAGACCGTTTGGACGCTATTGGTGCTTTTGGTACGTCTATTCCTAGTCTTTACCCCAAATCTCCCTGAGATCCTCCATGTCCTGAATTCATGAAGCTTATTTGCTCTGAGCGGCTCATGATCTATGCATCTGATACATAGTGGTTGTCGGTGCCTTGAT
>Ga0153987_1000268_pt1 | contig 18298 bp, 26 predicted proteins | sample TSNC071MetaG_FD_102279 | JGI IMG/M metagenome (GOLD analysis project Ga0153987, IMG submission 102279) | Attine ant fungus gardens microbial communities from North Carolina, USA - TSNC071 MetaG | ecosystem: Host-associated > Fungi > Mycelium > Unclassified | place: USA: North Carolina, William B...
CACTTTTGAGTAGCCCGAACAGGACATCGGTAGCGATAGTTCTTTCGTGAGCTTCATCGAGCATTATAACCGAATATGTGCTACATAATGGATCGATGAGACATTCGCGCTGAAGCATACCATCCGTCATGTACTTGATCCGCGTTTCGGGACTGGTACAATCCTCGAAACGAATTGTGTATCCAACTTCTTGACCCAGTCGACATCCGACTTCCTCAGCAACACGTTTGGCAACAGACATGGCGGCAACTCGACGAGGCTGGGTGCAACCGATCTTCCCTTTCTCTGCATAACCTGACTCAGCTAGGTACTGGACCATTTGTGTGGTCTTTCCTGAACCTGTATCTCCAACGACAATCAAAATTTGATGCTATAATATTCTAGTGAGGCGGCCATGCACTTGACATGCAAAGAGTGACATACATCTCCAATGGCCTGTAGCAACTGATATCTGAGTTTGTATATCGGCAGGCTTTTGCGTTGATCCTGTATGCTAAGACTAGTAATCTCACCGAAGGTTGTTGCTTTGTTGAAACTCTGTTCTCTCCACTTAGGGACTTCACCTGCCTTCTGACTCCTGAGACTTCCGCGCATATCTTGCGCAAAAATCCTGTCAGAATCTCTTGACATAGGATCCAACCAGGGTTGGCCGAAGTCACGGGCTTGGGAGTCTGCCTCCTCATTTGCTTCCTGCTGCCTCAGCTCTCGACGCTCCTTTGCTAATGATGCGCCATTCAACGCTGCTCTATTCATTGAGCCATCAGGTGCTTTAACAATTTTGACGGGACTGAGTTCGAGAGTTCTCTTAGTCTGCCCGGCAAGAAAAGGAGGTTCCTCCTCGCGAATTTCAATATCAAGCTCCTCTTCTACCTCAGTATGCATTACAGGATTGTTCATCTCTTCGTCGAGCTCCGGGTACTCCGATGGGTCAATGGCCCCAGAGGATATCAGCTGTTTAAGCTCCCAGCGTTCGGGAGAAGTAAGACGTTTCGCCGACCTAACGGGACCCTCGTCCTTCGAGCCGTCAGCTTTTCCATAAATTTTGCGTGGTACCAGTTGCTCATCCGGAAGTCGACTGCTATACCCATCATCAGGGCGCCACTTGTCGTATCCCCGCATGAGGCCAGGACTCCGTTGTCTGGGTGATGGCGAGCGTCTCTGCCTCTTGTTACCCTCCCTCGTCTTTCTTTCAGACTTTGACCGCCTCTTTCGTGTCTTGTATTTGGGATGCATGCTGAGTATCAACCTGTTAATGTTCTCTACAAAAGAATCAGAAAAGCGAGCTTCCATCTCCTGTAGCTTGGCTTTGTAGGCTGGTAGGCTACCATTACTTTCTTCGTGAAGGGCGATGAGGAATTCAGCAAAGACTTGGTCGTGCAGGTTTAAGTGGTTTATGAGCTCCTGGCTAATTTTGGTGACAAGGGAAAGGAGTTCTAGGCTGTAGATGTCATCATCGGCCATGATTGTACAGAAGACGCGACCCGCTGTAAAGTATCTAAAAAGTATCTAAAATCAGTGTGCTCAAAGGAAGGTGTGGGAAAAGGTTGAAGATCAGATCACAAATGTACCACTCAAACCCGTAGTCATGTCTACCCTGCATTTAATATTCTGCTAACTCTCTCATTCAGCTTTGGGGAGTGTAGTTTAGAATCGTTTTGACTCTTTTCTCTTAATAAATGAATCGTAACTTTCTTATGTCCTATGACAGTATTGCTGATGAACCCCAAGAACGTCTTACGTTCTTACAGAGCTCCTTGTATATGACAATAGTTCAGGTACGTGCCCGTTGACTATTAAACATCGGATAATGATGATGATACGCTGATGATTTGACTCGACTCAAAGTTCTCTAGATGCCAGGAATGATCGTGAGGGGTCTTGTGGACTATGGATATGATCGATGAGGTCAGTAAGCATCTGATTACCTGTATGTTGACCATGAAATTTGACATTTTCATAGGGCATGCCTTTTTCCGTGGAATATGCGATGTTCATTCCGTCTGTTGGGTCTCGCAATTCACAATATGGTTATCCTCCATCCTTGACTCCAGAGCCAGCGATTATGACCATAGAAGCTTCACCAACAACACCATCTCCAATCAGTGTATTTCCTTTTCTATTCCGCTTTTCTCTGATTTCAATTAACAACCACACACAGGAAGTGAAAATCACAAGAACATCCTTGATGAGGACGTACGCCGTCCCCTCCAGGAATGTGAAATTGGCCAAGGAATCGCCAATGTCCTATCTTAAGCACTTTTCAAGACCTCCAAGAGAAATTCTCAGGGTTTTACCGGAAATGACGACCAAAGAGCAACGATCCTTGTATGCTATTTTCGCGGCGAATTTTTGAGGTATGACAGTGGTATGAGATTATGAGTGGCAATAGTGCGCAAGGCGGAGCTTGAAGGAAACTCGGCTAGGTGGAAGGGTACAATGTGTGGTTTAGACGAGAAAAAGATTCAGCAGCGTGTTGGGTCAATCTAAATGTGTCTTTTGAGATGTGATTGAAGTTGAATGATATTATAGTCCTGGCGGCTAAAGAATAGAGCGGTTCAGACGTCTCCCAACCGGAGAATGACTGAGGATATACATTACACTAGGATCCCTTTATATATATCTGCCATCCTACTCCGTGTCTCACATCCTACTCCGTGTCTCACATTCTCAAATCTACGTACTTGGATGATGTCATTGCCAAATGTGCTAGACCATTCTAACAGCGGCTTTTAAAACGATATAATATATCCTGAAAATCAAGAGAAATTTGTTCGTTGTCAAGTTCCTTGTGATATTAAAGGGGAAGACGAACCTCATCAAACTATTAATACGCTTGCAGCGTTCAATTGATGTATGCAGAAATGCTTATCCAAGGCTTATATAACCACACGGACCCGTGTCTCTAGCAGTCCCAACCCTCTAGCAAGTCCTGACCCTTGTCTCTAGCAATTCCCCTTCCTAGTTTTTTGTCTTCTTGTTGAGATGAGCTCGCTCATCTCCCTGACACCAAAACCAAAAATTTGGTGGTCAAATATTGCATTCTTCCTTGGTGTTCATCTTGCTGCTATCATAAGTGTGTACAATTGGCCTGTGTCTACGCGACCATCCGCCACCCTTTGCTTGGCATTTTCTTCCTGGATGCTCTCGTGTTTTGGGTCAGCTAGTCACACTTACTGGTGCAGATGTTGGCCATCCTCTCTCATGCAATTTATTGCAGTATCACAATTGGATATCATCGCTTGTACTCTCATAAGTCTTTCAGGGCTACTTTGCCCCTTCGCATCGTGCTCGCTGCCTTGGGAGCGGCCGCTCATCAAGGCTCTATCAGAGTAAACTTTCTCTATTATGATGAGTTATTTGCTAATGAGCATTGAAAGTGGTGGTAAGCCGAATGAATGGATGTCTCGTGAGGATTGAATAGATTGTGTTGTGGAAGGTGCCTTCGACATCGACTCCATCACGTATGTCTCCCCATTTTCGGATTTGAATATGTGATTGAACTATAAGTCAGAGATTTACAGATCATCCTGTTCACGATCCGTCAGTGTTGTTTCATTGACTAGTTTACCTGGTATACAAGCCTGCGAAACATCAGATATGCAGCAACACGGGGCCTTCTCTATTCCCATGTCGGATGGATTTTTACCAGACCCACTTATGGCAAATTGCATTTGATTCAAACAGACGACCTTGATAACGACCCAGGTGTGTATAGTCTTCCGTTCGACGTACACTCACTCGTGTTTCTAGTGGTTCGTATACAACACCGATATTACCGTCCGTCAAGTCTACTTTTTCGTAGTGCGTCAAATAAACAAAGTTTGTCCAGATTTTTTTGCTCTCCTTTTCGGGTTTTGTGCTCCTGCAATGGTGGGCTCCTTTTGGGGGGATGCCCTTGGTGGATTTATCTGGGGAGGGCTGGTTGCCCGTGTCTCCGGTATGTTCAAATAGCAAGTTTCCTCAACTCCGAAATGTGAGACTTTTTTCAGTCTGGCACTGCACTTTCCTCGTGAATTCGTATGGACCTTGTCATCATAGGAGATGTGTGACTCAGACTTCAAGTAGACTCGCTCACTGGAAGGGTCTGCAGCCTTATTCAGACGGAAATACATCGAGAGGAAATACAGTTTGTCTTGTGCACCTGTTCCCACAATCAAAGAATTAAAACTCCTCAGATACTGGCGATTTTGACGTGTGGCGAGGGGAATCATAATTTTGTAAGTAGACTACTGTAAAGCTACTCTGACCGAAGTTGATGGATCATCCTAGCATGTCAGTGCACTAAAAATGTTTTGAACACAAGTCTGAGCTACATTTCCAATCTAAGCACGCGTTTCCTCACGATTTTCGGTCCGGCCCTTCATTGACTGATTGGGATCCCACGAAATGGATCATCCTTCTTTTACAGTTCTTCGACTTTGCCACCAGGTTACGTCGAGCCAGGGATGAGGATGTCAAAAATGCACTGGATCATATGCGTCTGAAAGAACAAGGGAAAGTAGTGGCTGAAGAGAAAGAGGACCTCCCGATATGGCCTATGAGTAAAGTGGAGAACTTGATTGCGAAGGAGAACCGCTGCCTCATACTCTTAGATGGGTACATTGTTGACACAACATCGTATCTCCCAGAGCATGTGAGCGTCAAATGCTTGGTAGAGTGTTGGACTACTACTCATTATCATACCCAATAGCCTGGTGGTTCTAAACTCATACGGGAGTATGCTATAAGGATCAGAGCTCAGGCGCCCCACGTATGGCCTGATGCCTCCGTCGCATTTCATGGTGGAATGAATATGCATTCTTGGACAGCCGATCAACAGATAAAAAAATTGCGCATTGCTAATCTCCAGTCCTAGACCCATTGTCTGTGTCTTGCCTGTGGATAGCCTTGTGACTGTATGTAGGAAAATTTGGTACACAAATTCTGATTGTATGGTGTTCCAGATAATACCTGAATTACATTGGACTGAATGTGACATTAAATAGAGTTTTACCTGTACTATTATCGTAGACTAATATATACAAGGTACTCTTACCTAATCAGAGTCTCTTCTTTGTCTCAACTACCACATTATACTAGCTATCTGCTTCTATCAAGATCCTCTTCCTCACAGGTTCTCTACCAGTTACTGTTGGATCTCTCCATCCTTCTGACACTGAATTCAACTAAGTTTGACACATTGTAAAATATTTGATCTACTGATTTACATGCTTAGAGCTTACCCTACCCCTACCCTTACTAATACCCCTAAGGTATACTCTACTCTGTAGACTTTAACCTTGCCTCTAGTAAACTTCGAGTGTTATTCCAAGTGTATGCTCTATTCTTAAGAGTATTTCTTAGTCTACTCTTGACTCTACCCTTGATTAAAGGCAAGGGTAGAACATCCTCTTATACTAAGTGTCCTTTGGACTTTTGCCACCCTTACCCCACCCTTACCCCTACTCTTGTTAATATTCTGGGGTATATCCCACCAGAGGTGGGACCTCAGGCTTGAGTCTGTAAAAAGGTGATACTATAAGTACAATTGAGGATGGTGAGAGTCTTCTTCTCCTGTGAAATGAAAAGACTGTTATCAACAAGAGAAGACAGAAAGGGGATCTTTAAGATTTTTCAAATGGGAGTGATATAAAGAGCTGAAATAATAGGCAATAGAGTTATCAATCATGGTACAAACAAATATATTTAGTACCCACTTATTTTTGTGTCTTTCCCATCACTGTAGATCTGCAAACAAATTCAAATAATGCGATATCACGTGACGGCTTCATAAAGGGTTTGTTCATACGAAATTGGATAGTATCATCCTCATCGGTTATTGGCACGACCCACATTTCAGAGTGCTGCGGCAGTTTGGACGAAAGATTCAAGAGGAATACGATATATGTCGAAAAGAGAGCTCAGCAAGTTGATTGGGATGGCTGACGACGAGGGATCACGTCGCAAGCGTCGGCGAGAGACTGCAACCCTTCCTGGATCGTCGTCAGACATAGATGTGACGTTATCGGAGGCAGCAGAAGAGAATTTCTTTGAGAATGGAGGCTCTATGCATGGAGAAGGTGGGACTTTGAAGGAATTAGGGTCACACCTGCTGCGAACCGTCAAGGAGGCAAAAGCCAAAGAGTGAGTTCCCAATTTGTTACTGCCCTATACAATCCTGATGCATCCATCGCGGACACGTTCTTGCTCAATCTGACTCCGCTCTTACCTTCGCTTTCCAGTGGTCGCCAGCTCGCCTTGGTTTTTCTGACAAAGCCGTCTCGTAAGATGTATCCGGACTATTACCAGATCATAAAGAATCCTATCGCCCTCGATGACATTAAGAAGCGTATCGATACTGGTGCCTATTCTTCCTTGCAGACTATTCGCACAGACTTTGAGCTGCTCTTCAATAACGCTCTTGAGTACAATATGAAGGATAGTATAATATGGAAGGATGCAAAAGATATGCATGTAAGTACACTTCCCCATTTCCTGATTGTAGCAATGTGTCACCTTGAGTCTCTCCAGAAACTCGTGCAGAGGACTTACGACAAACTAGCGCCTTCAGCCGGGGCAGACAATGAATCCGACGATGACGATGAGAAGGGGAAATCTAAAGTACCGAATCTCAATCGCATGATCAAGTCCAGGTTGCAGAAATTAATAGAGAAGACTGATAAAAAGTACGTATTGGTCCATCTCTCCCCTAGAAAGATCCTAAAGTAGCCACATAGTGGCCGTGCCCTGTCCTCAGAGTTCATGCACCTACCGAACAAGAAACAGTGGGCCATCTATTACAAGCAAATCAAGACTCCCCAGTGTATTGAGAATATCTTTGTATGTAGCTTCTTATGTCTATTTCATTGAACTCCATATGATTTCAGAGGAAAATCAAGCGTAAAGACTATCGCACATCGGCTGCTTTTGCTTCTGACGTTGAGCTTGTCTTCTCAAATGCTATGGCATTTAACCAAGTCCACTCTGGTATTTGGGAAGATGCTTTGACCCTGAGGGTAAGTTGCTGTCGCATGCCCTCTATCATGTCTCTCGAAAGTGTCCTTCACAGGATTATTTCAGACAGTTGATGTCTGACCTTCCGCCGCCTCATAATCTTCCCGAATACTCGAGCAGCAACCTTCTCTCCAACAAGATCAGAATCAAGCCTCCTGGATCTTCCACTGCCACACTGACAAATTCGACATTGAAACAAGAAACTTCATCTTCCACCTTACTCCTACGTGTGCCCGCTGCAAGTGTTGCTGCCGGCAAGACAGCCCAGCCTATCATTGCACCAACTCAGACGAAGTCAAAGCCTATACCTTCCACAACACCGACATCTTCCACAAAAATCATTACGTCCACTAATTCAGCCACATCACTTGTTGTCCCGCAACTCCAAAAACCATCACCACCACTCGCACCAGCAACGCAACCCGCCCAGTCTGCAACACCTCAGCCGCCAGCCTTGGGTCAGCAAGCTACATTGAGACATCATCAGTCAACTTCCCTTGCAACTGCTGCCCCACCTGTGAACAAGACTGTCTCAGCAGCTTCAAATTCGCCCGTACCTGTGTTCACTCATCCTGATCATCAGATCAAATCTGTGAAAATGCAAATTCAACCTCAGGGCCGTTCATTTTGGTTAGATCGTCGAGAAGGGGTGAAAACGTGGGCCATGAGATTAGTTCCCGGCGAGACGGGACTTAATGTAGATGATCTTGTTTTCTCGGGGGATGACGAGAGCGAAGAGAGCAGTGAAGGAGACGATGAAGAGGAGTTGAAGCAGGAGGAAGAAGACGAGGATGATTCAATATCTTCGCCAAAAAACAGCAAGACAAGAAATATCAAGGTCGCAGTACGGCGCTCCCAAAGAACTGTTGCTGTGCCTACAAGGACAACTCGGTCCACTATAGCAAAGAATAAAATTCAAGAAAAAAAGAAAGAGATCGAGAAGGTGGAAGAGGTGCTACTAAAACTAAATGGGGTAGTGGTGAAAGAAAAGGAAGATGCGGCTCGACAGTGGAACATGGGTATACCTGCGGGGTCAAACGTCCTAGAGGTTGGAGAGAAGGGTGGGCTTATGTGGAAGGTCCATATCGAACGAGTAGTAAGTAGTTGATTGATGACCGCTTTTTCCCACTGCAAGATTGCAAGGTCAATCATAATTTTCACGTGTATATATCCCGCAGTATTTCAGTATATTAATCTCGGTGCGGTCCCGGTGTGGTCTCGGTGAACTAGATAAAAATCGATATTTTTGTGATCCATCTTCTGTTCTTGGTGAATGCAGTGTATAGTGTGACTCCCAATAACCACATCGAATCCTGGGATTGCCGAAGTGACGAAGAATGACAAAGTCGATAAAGGGACATGTGTCCCTAGTCCTCGCCCTAACAAAATGAATAGGGAATTCACCAGGAAAAGAGATTGTGACTTTATTCTTTGGAATGGTCGACCTCCTTTTACAACAATGAGTCTAAAAACTGTCTGGATCTTCAAGAAAATGACGATAAAATGAACAAACCACACTAAAGGTATGCGCACGAGCTGTACGTGTCATTACAAAGCATGCTCCTATAGGAGAATACAGACTCAATTCTTTCCTCAAGAATCAGTTGAATGTCTGTGCGGAAATGCAACCGTCGAGACAAGACTCGACCTTTTGCTTCTCTGACCAAATAACTACTCCGGATTAGTTATCTCAGTAGCTCTCCATTTCTTCTGTTATCGTGTTTTCAACTTTCCTCTACTTTTCTTTTTACATATCTAAATAGTGTAACCTGTTACTCTACCTTTTTATTAAATCAATAATTTATTACATGACGTACGTAGACAGGCCGTGGACCTGTTTCTCTACTACAGACGTTTGAGCACTGTGTAACAAATTGATGGGTAAAAAAAAGTGAACAATGTGACCATATATAGAGGGAAGGCTACTTCCACCTGCCATCATCTTCATTACAGAGCAAGATATAGGTTTCCCCCCATTCCAAAGAGCCCTTTCACTGAATAGCCACTCTTGCCCAAGCTTTTCTTATTTTTTGACCTACAGCCCATACTGAAAGACACATCAAAATGGCGGCTTTAATATCGTCCCAGGCAGAAGTCCAAGGCAAGATACACCTTGAAGAGTCTTGGAACTTCAAAACACTACTAATGGAGAATTAGACAAAGAGGATGGTGCTGACTTGGATGTTGAACAGGGTATCGAGGATGACGAGCACGATATAGTTGAAGGTGGTGGTGTTAGTGTTCGTCATATCGTTCTAACCTTACTTTCATTAGGTGAGGGGAAGAAGAAAAAGAAAAAGAAGAAGTCAAAGAAAAAGAAGGTTTATCAGAGCGAGCCTCCTCGCATTGGATTGTCCAAGCTGTTCCCTGATGGAAACTATCCCGAGGGCGAAATCCAAGAGTATAAAAATGAGTATGTCCTTGGCTTTTCGATCAGTTCTATGCACTTCTCATGCATTTTTTTCTTAGCAATTCATGGCGTGTAACTTCTGAAGAAAAGCGCTATCTCGACAGGATGGTCCAAGAGGATCGTGAGAATACTTACAACAACATTCGACGTGCAGCTGAGGTACACCGGCAAGTGCGTCAATACGCTCGTCAAAATATTAAACCCGGGATGTCAATGACAGAAATTGTAAACATGATCGAAGATGGTACTCGTGCTCTGGTCGAAGAGAATGGCCTCGAGTCTGGAGTGGGATTCCCGACTGGTGTCAGTCTTAATAATTGTGCAGCACATTATACTCCCAATGCAGGTGATAATATTGGTGAGTATATCTGTTCTGGTCTTTGTTCATTTAATTGAATCCTGTCTTTCTCGCAGTTCTGCAACAACAAGATGTGTTGAAAGTTGATATCGGAGTACATGTCAAGGGCAGGATATGCGATTCGGCTTTTACAATGAACTTTGAGCCTACCTATAACAAACTCTTAGAAGCTGTAAAAGCCGCAACTGATACCGGCGTCAGAGTTTGTGAACTGAAATGACTCTTGAGATTCCATTACTTACAATCAAGCAGGAAGCTGGTATTGATGTGAGGCTGGGAGAACTCGCAGGGTACATCCAGGAAACCATGGAATCATATGAAGTCGAGGTGAATGGAAAAAATCATCCTGGTGAGGATTGGTTTTCCCTATCGTGAAAATTTATGCCCAATTTTTTCACTCAGTCAAGCCGATTGAAAACTTAAGTGGTCATTCGATCAATAAGTACCAGATACATGGAGGAAAGTCGGTATTACTCGTGAAAAACGATGATCCTACCAAAATGGAAGAAGGGGAGTACTTTGCCATTGAGACTTTTGGATCAACAGGAAGGGGACGTATTGTCGAAAGTGTGAGTTGATGTTCTGAGTTAGGGGCCAAGAGTTACGATCGTGGAGCAGGGTGAATGTTCTCACTACGCACGGATGGTAGATGCACCACATGTACCTCTCAGGTAAGGGGTCTTATACCCTTCACATGCACTCGGTCACTCGTCCTTGAATGGTAGGTTGACAACCGCGAGATCGTTATTGAAAACAATCAATAACAATTTCGGAACACTCCCTTTCTGTCGGCGATATCTAGATAGGATTGGAGAGAGCAAATATCTCCTTGCTGTGGGTGTCTAGACTTGTCGTACATGCTCCGAAAACTGACCGTAATTGTTAAGCTAAATCACTTGGTCAATCAAGGGATTGTTCAGGATTATCCTCCCCTATGCGATCAACGAGGATCCATGACAGCCCAATTCGTACGCCAGTTCGGGTTTCCATTTCGATATAATTTCTAATGCAGGCTTCAGGAACACACGATCCTTCTCCGGCCTACAGTAAAGGAGGTGGTGAGCCGAGGTGACGATTACTAAATATGCAGCTGAGTCGGATGTGATCGATTTGATCGAGTTCAATGTGTAAGCCCCAAAGAGCAGCTCCATCTTTGCAAGACTCGTATTTTATGATCCAACATGGAGAGTCAATGTAACCTTCTTTGTTCATGGCCTGATTCCTTTACCATGAACTGGCTCTATATGAATGTTATCCAGCCTCCTTGGGTTTTCTTAGTTTCTCCAATCACTACGAGTGCCGGAGAGCAGCCTTCAAGACATTCACCTACATTATTATTGAAGCATTATAGTACTCCTGGTGTCTTCCCTCCCTCAACCAGAGTTAATCCAAAACATAAGCTCCAGCCTCGACAGCCGTTACACCTGTGGGAGTACTGGAAATATGCTGCCTTTCTTGCTGTTAAAGGTGCGAGATAGGTTTCTGTTGGTTATGTGTGCTAACATGGCTCCTGTAACAGTCACTCAACTCACCTCCGACGTGCTTTCACATCAGATATGGGGTCCTCGCAAAAAGTCTTGGGGAATTCAAATGACCATTGCCACCAGTCTCGTTCGCGGTGCCGGTCGACACTCGAGTCTTGTCGGCATTGTTGGTGATCATTTCCAAGGCTCTTCACTAGTTTCGTTGACTACAGATATTCCAGAGCACAATACGCATGCTGATCAATATGTGTGGACTCGTGCCCTTACCCTCGGATGCTCTTGTTACACCAGTCACCTTTCGCGTGAGACAACGAAATTTGCGAGGGATCCTTGCGCCTTTCGATGCCGCCGAGAGAGGGCGCCGGGAGCTTTCGGGTGAATGGGTCGTTGGGAGAAATACATGGCAACGTCTGCAGAGCGAATGTCAGACTTCAACAAACGCATCTAAAAGGTTCCCAATGTCAGGCTTGGAGCGCGTTATCTTATACATTCATGGAGGTACGACCGACATCATTCACTCATCGGAATCACTAAGAAAGCCGGCCCCAGGTGCATATTATTTCTCAAGCGCTGCAGCACAGCGGTCCATCTCAGTTCCTCTCGCTAGATGCGTGGATGCCAGAGTTTTTGGTGAACAAGATTTCGATTTTCTTTTTTACTGCTGTTAAAGGATGATTACAGCTATCGATTACCGTCTTGCGCCGGAGACACAATTCCCTGGCCCTCTTCATGACGTAGTTTACGCTTACTTGCGGCTCTTAGAAGATTTTCAAATTCCACCAGAGAACATCATTATCAGTGGCGACAGCGCCGGTGGAGGCCTCACTCTTGCACTACTGATGTATCTGAGAGACAACGACTATCCACTTCCATCCGGAGCAATTGTCATGTCACCCTGGGTAGATCTCACTCTGAGTTGTGATTCTTGGGAGTCCAACGCCCCATATGATGTTGTCCCCTTTCCAGTCATGGATAGCCATATGAATCCCATAGCCCTCTACCTTGGCACTCAAATGGAGGAGTATATAACACACCCCTATGCAAGTCCGTTGTTTGGAACATTCGAAGGTTTACCACCACTTCTGATACAAGCAGGAGAAGCAGAAGTGTTGAGGGATGAAATTTTGCTTTTAGCCCATAAAGCAAGCCTTTACGGCGTCGTGGTGAGACATGAGGTCTATGATGATGCAGTGAGTTCCTAGCTCTCAAACTAGTTTACATCCAATCCCTATCTTCAGGTGCATGTTTTCCAAGCATGGCCTTGTTTTGCTGCATCTGTTAAATCATTCGAATCTATGCGCGATTTTGTGCATAATACACTTCCAAAGTACCCGGAGGGCACGATACAGCCTCTGCGAGAAACGACAGAGAAGGATATCGAAGCTGAAACCAAGAGTGAGAGGGCTGTAGTGGTCAACTATGCTGGAGTTGAAATGATGACGAAAGGTGGTAGTGTTGAACAACGATATGACAAGCCAAAATTAATCTTTGTTCCTCGTCCAGATCCACCTCCAGAGCCTTCAAGAGTGGACAACGGCATCTTCAAGAAGGGATGTCGGGCGACACTGGATGTCTGGCAGGGTGATTCCTGGGAGGTGGAGGATAATTGGGAAGATGATGGCTGGTTGAGGGGCGATGGTGAGCCGGGTATGGAATCGAAAGTGCGGTACTATTCCACGCCAACCTCTGAAGATCTTCATGAAACCTATATATTGGTTAGTTAATGGCAAGGTTATATTCTCTCCTCGCCCCGCCCACCACCCTTGACCCTGTACCGTATCAGGTTCACAGTGCATGAGTCCTTATATTGAGCATCTGCGGATGCCACAACAAATTGCTTTAAACTCTGGTTTCCCCAGTTCTTTTTTTTAAAAATCAGGTTTCCCCAGTTCACTCTGTAGCATTTCTCTCCAGAACACTTAGCACATTTAATTATAACTTTAGTTATAACATGATCGGCGCCACTCAGGTCTGACTTGGATGTCCTCTCCTCTGGCATTATGTCTGCACGTATCCTTCAACTGGATATTGAAACTCTATCGAAGAGGATCAGCACATCTCTAAGAGTCATTTGCGCCTATATGAATATTTATATAAATATGACAACAGACTACGGAATAGCCTATGACGCAAGGCCATTTTCATTCCCTACTTTATAGCGTGATTCCGCTGCAACATTTCAGAATTGCCGGCTATTTCTCGTTTGAATATATGCAGATGTATATGCGTGTAGATACCTACTTCCTTTCCTCAAATGACTACCGGTTTCGGTGACTCCTAAGGTAAGGTCCATCTAAATGTTTCTATCTGGTTATTGGTCGCGACGTAGCTACCTGTTTCAGTGACTCCTGAGATTACTGTTCCCCGATGACGGAGGTCAAGTGAATGACATCACAGAAGAGAATTGGTATTAATCCTCGGGTCTCAGTTCCAACTCTATTTCTAGTGCGCTATTTATGTGGGATGACCCTCTCGAGTTCTGTCACTGTTGACACGTCTCTCGATTCGCGAAATCGATGACTGGCTTGGTATATGGCATAAATTTTACTATATGTTCACATTGTGACCAATGGGATTTTGAGGGCCGGCCCCACCTACTCAGCTCAACATCTCTGAATGGAATAATAAATTGTAGCTACAAGCAACAGTCAAGACACAAGGTATATTTACAGAAATCAAGAATCTAGGCAGCTCTTTGGTGGGCTCGATATTGTAAACCTCTCTGATATATTTCTAATTCTTCAATGGCATTTCGCAGTGCGCTGCGCTCCCAATTGCCATATATATAGCCCTCATAAAGCATAGTTGTGCCAGCCCAGGCGACCATCACCGTGAATATGATGAAGATAGAATTGATCCACGAATGTGGGAACCATGCTGTACCGATGGCTATGCCGACAAGAAGTACAAGGCAGAGGACAAAAACAAGAAGTTCTCTTCTTGAACGTTCACGAGAAAAACGGTAGCATTCTGTCAGGGCGTTGATGGTCGTCAAAATGACAGAACTTGTCAACTCTGTCTGGGCGTCGTTTAACATGTTACAGTAAGTGTTGGAACTTTCAACTTGACTTGGTTCTACTTCGATTTCTATGGTAGCTTCTAATCCGAAGTGGTCCGAGTATGAGAAAGTAAATCCCGGAACTTGGTCAGTCAGAACGACTCGGCATTCTGTTGCACGGAGCTGGGGATATTGTTTTCCTCGAGGTTGGCGATAGAGAATATAGTCAAGGCGTTTGCCAAAAAATGTTGAGCTCAGGTACGATTTACCTGCAGACCAGGTATTGACTGGCGAATCAGCCGTAATCCCATGTTGGATAATTGCATCTTTGGGATTCACAACAGTGAGGCTATCACTATTGGGGTGGACAACTGCCCAAGAGTCGCGTAATGCAGCGTGATGACGAATAATTGTCATTGGTAAGGTGGTAGGTACACTGTTAAAATCACCTAGCTATGTTTCGTGATCAATCATACATGTATTTTCCTTGCGATAAAAAAACCTACGCCAATGACATAGTGTCCCAGTTCAGCTGCCTGCCGGGCAAGTTTAGCATATTCCCAAGCACCGACAAGCCGATGCGCCCTTCTATACTCCGGTCCTTCTTCACCTCCCTTGGCATAGAGCTTAATCCTTGATAAACATTCTCCTCGTTTAATTGAGAGGTTGACGTACATGAGTATTGAAGACCTGGACTCTTCCAATGATAGGATGAAGAATCACGACGCTGGCAGCAGCCTTGCCGACAAACCAATCGCCGCCACCGACATCTGTGGGTTCTCCATTCAATGAATACGGATGGATAGATGTTTCTATAAATGGAAATCGCGAGAAGATGGCAAGTCCAGCACCAAGAGCCCCGCTGACATAAGGAGACGAAACTGAGCTGAGTAGATGTGTGCTGGAAAACGATTCACCTGTAGAAAAACCTTGCATGTGGAAGCCTAGCTTGAACTGCATCACGGACCATTTCATAGTCTGAGTACACCCATAACTCTTGCAAGGCTACAATGTCATGGTCAGAACGAGCTACGAAGTCTGTAATTCCGTGCATGCGCTCATTGAGATTTTTCGAGACAAACTTCAGGCCCCTGTCATTTATCAAGAGTCGGATTACTTGTAAGGAGTGGTCATGATTACCAGCAATTCAAAGACAATAACCGTAATTTGAAATCTGTGGCCATGAATGTTTGATGGATGAAAGGCACACGATTGGTCAGGTAACCTCTTTCACTTTACGATCAAAAACACATGGATGACCACCGCATTCGATGCAAGGTATCCTTTATCATTCACTGGCCAGTTACCAGTCCGTGACTCAATAACACTTGCTCAGTTCTTCGATGACGATGGAAATCCCATTGATGGTGGCTGTCACTTTGGAAGTCGCTGCCGCTACATCCACCCATCTGACTCTATGAAGACAATGATGTCTCACAGAGTGAGCATATTTCTTCCTGTCATGATTCAATGCACCATCATCACTCAAGGGCCGCAACACTCAAGGTCACTTCGAAGGCAGGAAGACAAGTCGGCAGGATGATTCTGCTTCTAGCCCAACTTCAAAAGCTGACCCCGGAAGAGGAAAACCTTCGCGCAAAAAAAGGTACACTAGACAGCTAAGCCCAGGCAGTTCTCGGTCAAATTCGGCTAGAAACTTAACCAGCAAAAGTTCAACACCAATAGTAGGCAAATCTATGGAACCTAGCACTCCCACTTCAAGAGGATGTAAAGTTTGTGTGTAAGTGAAAAGAAGATGTATTATCATTCTTAATGTCGGACTATTAAATAGAATTCTAACTACGCTTGATTGAGAAAGGAAAGGAGGAAGAATGGAGAGTGAATGATGGGCTGACATCAATCAAATGATGTCAGCCTGGTGCAGCAGTTCCGCTCGACAGGATAGGGCTCAGCTAGCACGGTCGAAACCTTTTCTACCTTGGATTCTGCAGGTGGCTGTGCAGATCGCGTCCTGGAAGGCAGTAATCAAAACATAGATATGGAGCACGGTTTTCTTGTTTACCGGCTGCTCATATCTCCCTTCCTCCCATAAAGTACCCCAAAGCAAGGTGGATGGAGCAGGGTTGCATGTAACACTCTCGACCAATCAACCAGCATCCGACCATCCCTCTCTTTTACCTGAAAACTCCGCTATATCATTGACGTCGAGACTCAGTCAGCAGGAAACACTCAACCACCCTTCGTCACCACCCAAAGCAACTATTGAAATGACTAACTCGACCCCGAGATCATCTACCACTCCTGAAATAACTGTCAGGCGGTCACGGCTTCCTTTACCAACAAGATTGCAAAAAGGTCCATCTACCATTCGTGCTCAAGGAGCAATTGACGACATGAAAATTTCGTCGTCTTCTCCCGTTACACTTCAGGATTGGAGTGAAATTCTAGATCTTACCCAACAAGATGATGCAGCAAGTGATGCCTTGATGGTGCCCTCAACTCTAGACATTCATGAACTTCACGCCAAAATCATTGCGTATGTGTTCTAGTCAAGCTCTATAACAGATGCTTTACTTGGCTTGCAAGAACAGGGAGGTAACGCATGCCGTATTAATACGTTATGACATGGTCAATGTCGAAGAGCGGAAAGACAAGTGGCGTAGGGCACGTCAGTCTTCATGTTACCAGCACTCGACGCCAGCTGCGCAGAACATCTTGGAATCAACCAACCATGAATACAGTGAAGAGCTTACTAAGCTTCACAAGCAGTTGTCGTTGTCGCTGAAACTGGTTGTCGATCATGCCAGTGATTTGAATGTGCATCGAGAATCGTTACTGAGGGGGCTTGATCTGAGGAAGATCATGATGTACACAGATAGCCTTCGGAACTGGGCCGTGGATCTGGAATTACCAAAGAGGTTATTTTCTGTGAAAGATGAGATAGAAGAGGACAAGAGGACAAGAGAGGCTATCAAAAGACAAAAGAGGGAGGAAGGTAAGTGCTGATTTTGTTGTACTTATCTAGTCACTTATACTATGACCAGTCACAATGTTGAAAAATGCTGTTCATGAACTGGAGCTCACTGTGACTGATATCTCTGATCACCTGATCCACATACAAAACATTCAGCCTGAAAGATTTCAGGAAGCATTCCATACAATGGATAAATTACTAGAAGAGGAGGATACAGCAGACATGGATCAACTTCTCTCAGAAATGGGAGTTGGAAACGATGCAATTATAGCTACTAAAGAGCAGATCAAAATGGCTGATCAGAAATTGATGGGCCAACATTCAAGGATTGAAGGACTTGAAACAAACCTTGAAGCACTCATAACAGAGGTTGCGAGCTTGAAACAACATGAGGCGGAAATTACAGCATTCCAGCAAGAGGTATCTATGGGATCTTACGTTGAATAATGATATACTCACATGATTTAGGCTGATATAAGACTACAAAGGATAGAGATGAGGCAGAAAGATGATAAAGCTCAGCTGGACCAGCTTTTTAAGAAGTTTCAAACTCTGCATCAGCAGAGTCCTCATTCACAAGATGGCCATTCTATCTCTTCTTTCGAGGTAGATGATCTTTTGCCATATTCAGATGCACTTGTTGCTGCATATCTCATGCAGGAGATAAAGCCTGCATTGGATACAATTGTGGCTGATGTTGATACCAGTCGTCATGTTCTCACTGATCAATTAACCAAACTTACAGAACAGGTAGTCATCAGAACCTATGACATGGTTCAAATGACTTTAAAGATGAATGGACTTACTCTACAGCTTTATTCCTAGTGATCACCTATAATTGGTAGTGTTGAATCATTTTCGACCAGTTTGCCTGGATATGATATTGTATTCTTTTTGTACCCAGAGCACGGTCAGTCTGAACCTGTTGAAGCGTATGGTTGAAGGTCAACCTCCTGGTACTCTGATTCTACTTCAGGAATGTATCGAATATACTTATCATAATCTTCACCAACACTCTCCAAATATTGCCTAAGCATCTGCTCCCTCGAAACTGACTGCACCTCATATCCTTCTGAGCCCCTTCTTACTCTCTTGCTCTCACCATTCTGAATGACCCCCA
>Ga0153987_1000269_pt1 | contig 18106 bp, 14 predicted proteins | sample TSNC071MetaG_FD_102279 | JGI IMG/M metagenome (GOLD analysis project Ga0153987, IMG submission 102279) | Attine ant fungus gardens microbial communities from North Carolina, USA - TSNC071 MetaG | ecosystem: Host-associated > Fungi > Mycelium > Unclassified | place: USA: North Carolina, William B...
GAATGAAGCCAACTACCCCTAAGTCAGCGATGACAAAGAGAACTCGATGGGAGTTCTCGCTGTATTGTGCCCTACTTATATACAAGACTATCTATTTACTGACATTTGTCCATGCACATGATCGTTGTATCAGTATTGAGTCATCTTGTCATTAGGCCACAACTCTTTTATAAAATAAATGAAAGTAAAATGTAAAAATAAATAAATAATGACTTAGCCGTTGTAGCTAGTCAAATACCTGAAGGGGCAATTCATGACAGTAAAGGATCAGACGGAGGAATATGATCAGCATTCTGGCTAACTGTTTTAGGGAACTCCATTGACTTTCTTTCTATTTTCTTTGTATATAATTCAAACAGTTGTATTCTAATAAAAACCTCTAGAGTACGAGGAAAGGGACAAGCAATCTTACTCCTACCCTTTCTTCTGTTCTAGAGCTGAAAAGTGAACTCAAGTGAACATAAGTTTAATTTTCCACTTTCTACTTTATTTTCCTATGAGTTACTTGACCTCAAGAGGACTTGGACATTTGCTTACACTAGGAGGCTAATCCCTCGCTATAGTTCTTTGTAGTAAGCTTCTAGTTATATGGTCAGCTGAAGTAGAACTTACATGAGGCTCTGGGAGTTCTAGGTAGTAACTGCTGTATTGATGGCGAGCCAGGCTACTAGACTAGGTAAGGACAGCAGTATTATGGCACAAGATGAATGTGTGCCTTTGAGATCCAAATAGCAAGAGCACTTGGGAGCAAAACTTATTACTATTTTTAGCCCGTTTTATATTACATCTACCAGTATACTCCCTAAATTCTAATTACTTCTCCAGTGCCTACTTGTTTGCATACAACTGTAACCCATCTTAGAGACTACAGTTCTCTGATTTGTACCTGTCACCCTTGTTTCTGATAAAGGACATACCTTATTTACTTTTATCACTCCATCAGTGGCTTTGTCTCTGGTTTAGAAGATAAAAGAAAAGAAATAATAAAAGATAATAAATATTGACTTAGTCATGTAGACTAGTCAATGTCTTGAGGTGGCAGTTCATGACAAAATGCTTCTTGGAGCCATTGACTAGCCACTATAGCTAAGTCAATATTTAATATCCTTTTCTATTTCTTTTCTATTTAATTATAGAGAAAGCGCATGACTTAGAGATAATGACTCAATAACAATACAATGGCTACAAATATATGCAAATAGTATAGAATGTATAAGTAGTTAACTAATCAATTGGGAACTCCAACAAGTTCTCTTTGTCAACTCCAACTTAGAGTAGGATAAGACCTATCACAGGGTTAAGTCCTTACACTCACCAGTGTATCCAACAGTTAATCAATAGAGTACCTATAAGACAGAGAGAATCTCAAGGGAAACTAAGAGTTCAGTGAAACAGCAGTAAGAGACAAAGAGAAGCCCTGCTTAGTAAGCAAGCTCCACCTGTGGATTGGGCTATGTAATATTATTTAATATTACAATATATCTATTTTAATTTAACAAGGACCAGTGGCAGTGTTCTGTATGGTTTACTACTACACTAAAAGAGCAACATTAACAAGGCTACTTGGTAGCATGGGTCCAGCTATTTATGTAGTTCTTTTGAACAAGTATTTTGTTATACTTTCTGTTCTCATTCAGTAGTCACTTTTTTGTCACAGTGGGGGGGGTCTTTAGGTACTTATTGGAAGGCAGATATTTGGAGGCAAAGAGTCTATCATTTAATGTTTTCTTATTCTTTGATACCTGGGCTACTGACTAGACCAAGCTTTCTTGTACCTGCCTTTTATAAATTAGTGGGATTGTGTTGTTCTGTCAGATGTTAATCCAACAATCTAGAGTTCAATGCAACTCAGTCTGATATCCACAGAACTAGATATATTGTCATGTACCTAGAGTTCAATCCAACTAGATACATCAATAAAGGTAATACAAAACATATAATGAAAATAAATGCTTACTAATCATAACAAAAATAGATGCAGGAACAGAATTGATGAAGAAAAGAATGAGAAATAAAAAGGAAGGAGGCTCGAGACACAATTACAACACTGCCTCATGGAGAAAAAGTGCTATGACATCAGTGGGCTTGAGAGGTGTGTTTACAACACATATCACAGGGGCTTCAATTGAGCCTCTAAAGGAAGTATAGCTCAGACGTCACCCGGTGTGGTAGACGACTACATGTATTTACCTAAAGGAAGTATAGCTGGTAACCTACTGTAAGTATACGTTTGTCCATCGAGTTGATTATGCTTACCTCAGACGTCACCCGGTGTGGTAGACGACTGAGGGTTTGTCTATGGTTATACTCTACTTACACTCCCACACTCTAGTGTCTTGGGTGTACTGATGTCGCGAATGTCTCGGAGGTGGGTGTGATTCATGTTGACTAAGGTGGTAGAATGGAAATAGGTGAGACATGGATGCGGCGGTTCATTCTAACAGCCTCCAATTGCCTTCTGCCCATTTGTATCCTCTAATTGATGAAAAAAATTGCTCATAGTCGGGCCCGTACATTCTGTGCTAGTACCTGAGCCTCATCATCGTCTAACTCTTCTCGGGCTTCATACTCTTTTCGATGCATCTCTCTTTGCGAAGGTAGGACCATCGTTTTGATAGGTGATGGTTCTTCGATTGTTGGAGCGTCCAAGGTGGGTGCTGGTATGATATGGTAGTGAACCTGAATATTGTTAGCCCTTCGAAATGAATATCACATCTCAATTTGAACTCACATGTGGGACTGCCTGAGCGTACTCTTGATTGCATACGACATTGAGACCAGTATTTCCAGTAGCTTCATACTATCATCAAATGATTGACAAGCAGGTCCTGCAAATCCCACCTTCGGTCAATGCTCTCGCTACCCTCGAAACAGTTCGTCCAACGGCAGCAGCTATTTCTGGTGGGAGTTCCGATAATCTAGTAACATGTATTTTGGGTATCACCAGTGTATGTCCAGGTCTCAGCGGAAGGATATCTATGTTCATATCAACTGGAGAGCCTTTGAGACGGCCCAATGAAGTATTGTAACACACACCGAGAATAGCAATAACATCGTCATCTTCATACAGCTTCGTGGAGGTTGCTGTGCCTTGTATAATCCGACAAAATACACATGTATCGTCTTGGTTCCATGAGGGTGCTAAGACCCTGTCTATATGTGACTGTATTACAAAGGAAGTCATCAATGGGTCTAGATAGCAGAACAGTTGGAAAATCCAGGTGCGTGGGATCAATTTGTCTACAGTGCTAGTGATGCCTGACAATCTTGGACCGTGCTCTCATTCGAGGCGAGTACAGTAGTTGATCTTCTTCCAGATAAATTAACGAATTTCTTTTCCCAGGTTTCCTAGGTGCTCACCCCCGGTCAGTCTCAATTATCATGTCCCGAGGAGATCGAGTGACAGCAACTGGGATCAATATCCACGTCCATGCGAGATAACTATGACGAGTACGGGGTTGCAGAGGCAAGCATCTATCCAAATTTATCAGTCTGTGCTGATCCACTAACCCGCCCTAGTATTACAGGAAAGTGAGATCCACATACCGTAACCCACATTACCCCGGTATCCGATTATGTATCTTTGCCTGGCTACACAAGTGGGTGCATTCTAGCCTGACCCATTGAGTTACGCAGTTCACAGCGGTGTTTCTCATAGATGGTGGTCCAATGAATCTTCCACAATCACATCTCAAGGTTCCAGTGATGTTCTTTTGTTCGACATGGCCTGCGGTACGTTCATTAATCAAAATAATATCTCTCTCTCTACTGCTCGACCGACACCATCTCAGGCAGGTATGATTTCCTCTATTGACCTTCGACCCCCTCACCAAGGGTCCACAGTGGCGAAGTCACACTTGCATTCAATGAATGGTTAAGTTCCTGCAAAAATTGTCGTACCACCAGCTCGAGAGAACCTCTGCAGGGCAACAAGAGTACCCATGCCAGAACAGTCTCGTCTGAATCGATCCCTGCGACAGCAGTTTCTCTCTCTCAGAAGCTCCAAATGTACTGTGCCAGCTTTCTAGGCCCAAATTTTCCTGCCCCTCTCGTAGTGGCTGCAGACCTTGTAAGCGTGTCAATGGAACTATGCAGCATAACTCAACAATATCTCTACTTTGTGGATTACGTTTAATCCGCTTCGGGCTTCTTTTCTCTCTGTGGGGTTTTCTCGCCATGTTCACGTTTGGGTGTCCTTCATTCAAATCTGCACAATTGGATGGGAACTTGACATTTCAGTTCACGTCGGCCGCGTACACAGACAGGACCTCTCTTCCCTGTGCCAAACTCTCCTTTAACGACATTGCCGAGGGTAACCTACCTCCCATAACTTCTGACATTTCGAAAATTCAGATCCAGCCTCACAGTCGTGACAACTCCCATAGCGAAGAACATATTGATAGCAAGAAACATATCATCGAAGAGCCAACTTCACTGACACCTTCCGCATACCGAGAACCATATTCTACTATCGAAATGATCATGTGCTCCTTCGCGCTGCATCTGATAGAAACACAATCTGAGCTCTTCGCGTTATTATGCGTACTAAGTTACAAGGCTCGGTGGCTGGTCGTTCTGACACCGAACAAAAAACCCGAAGTTCGTTTCCTTTTCTTGTACCTGTAGGTTATTGACAAATCCTGTATGTTCAGATCAAGCATGGATGGGGCTGGCAGAAATGGAATGTCGAGGAATGGAGAAATACAGCGATGTTGAGCCATGATGGAGAGATTCTATATGACAGGTCAGTCGGACCACGTAATTGACTGATTATAGCCTGAATGACCTATGGCCTATGTACAGGGTACATTGTAGGATCTATCGAAGTGTCAATCTCTAAGTCGGCCGCTCGAGAGCGGCAAGTATTATTTTCAATTAGTAATTATGATTGATATTAACTGCACCAGGCATAAGTCAAATGAAGATTAATATTCAACTAGAACAGAAGCAATAATGCCTAGTACGAAGGCTCCAACACCAACAGCAGCCAACTCAAATGTCCGTTGAGGAAGCGACACGGGCACTCCCGGGACCGAAATGTACTTGTCAGGAGTAGGAATCTCGACAAATTGTACCTGAGGAACGGGTGTGATGTTTTCCTCGATTGTCCTCTGCATACCAACAATATCCTCTCGAAGGTCATTGACCCCGCCGACCGCCTGTAGTACTTGCGACAACAGATGTTCCTGCTGAATAAATTTTTCTCCTATTCCCCTCAAACTCTCTTCAGTCCGTTCTTTACTCTCCACGCTCATCTCTTCAATTTTTTCTTCGAACGTCTGCGCTAATCGTCTCCGCTTCCACGGTTCCACAACCATGATAGCTAATATGAACACAATCAAGTTGAGTCCGAGAGCTGCAAGTGACCCATAAGTGGATGCACTCCGGATTTTGTCAGACCATATCTGCTCCTCATGATACCGAGCAAGAATGGACCTCAAAAGTGAACTAAATTCACGTTCGACAGCATCTTCCGTTTCATCAAAGGCAACTTTCGCTCGTGTTTCTTCCTGTTCGTACATATGATCTTGACGAACAAGATCCGTGAACCTAGCAAGATCTGCCTCGACCCATGTGTGTTTACGTTGGATAAGTTCGTTGATCTCGCGTTGTGAGTTTGAGCGTTGCAAAACTGCTTGTTCGTAGGCGATTTTAGCTTGTTTAGCAGCTTCACGCGTTAATCGAATTTTATCCTCTTCAAAACTGAATTTTAATCATCTTATTGTACCTTCTTCATACCAAAGGGGAGGGGTAGGGGGTTGGGATTTAGAAACATACCTTGCTCCACCACTTCCTTCTTCAGAGCTTCAATTTCTTCATAACCAGACACCTTGTTCAACTCTGCTCCAAGCTTCAGGATTTTCGTTTTCGTTTCTGCTGTCAAGCCGTCTGCACGTTGTCGAAGAATAACTGTAGTTCGGCTCATCCGGTCTCGAATACATCGTTTGACCATGTCCAAGTCATACTGGGAGAGTTCCTTCCAAGAGCCAAGTTTACCGAGAACGGGATAAGGTTTTGATGTCGGGTGAGGGGGAGATGATAATGAAGCAGCGAGTATAGATTCAGACACCGTAGGTTCTTGAGGCTGCTTTGAATCTGGAGTAGACAACGGGATGGCGTCCTTGGCTACAAGAGGCTCTTTTTCTAGTTTCTTTGGGCTAGGAGTATTTTTCTCCAAAGCAGGCTGATGCATAGAAATAGGTTTCGACCATGTAGTGACATGCAAACGGGAGAGAAGGTGTCTAGCGAAGATCGACCTCACCAACAACATAAACACAAGTGAAGAAAACCACAATTTAACATCATCTCGGGTTGATCCGAGTTTGAATAACCCATATATTGACTGAAGTAAGACTGAAGTAAGAGTCCAATAGTAATATAAGGAATAGTGTAAGTGCCAAACCCAGTTATATATTGAACTATACCCAATTCTTAGTGCCCGATTAACCAACAATATCTACAGGAAAAGCAGGTTTGAACTCAAAGCATGGAACGGAACAACAGACCAATGTGTTCAACTCCAAACATCAAGCATGAGCCGTGAACGCTCTTTGAGAAGTTTGACCTCTGCCACACCCTCGACAGCGGCAGATCCACCCTTTGCCTCACCCAAAATTATTGCCAAAACATCTTCAACCTGCTTGGCCATGTTCTTGGCCTCACCGCATATATATACGTACCCCTTTCCGTTGAGAATGGCATCGGCGATATGCTCACGCTGCTCCAAAATAAGATCCTGGACGTAGATCTTACTTCCATCGGGTTTGTAGTTCTGGCGAGAAAAAGCGCAGTACATCTGGAATTTTCCCTGTAATTCTTCGGTGTACCTAGGCCACTCATCCTTGTATAAGAAATCCTCATCTTCGCGACGGCAGCCATAGAATAGTTTAATGGAACCCCAGTCTTCCAGGGCATTTGGGCCGTTCTTATCGAGAGAGCGGCGGGCAAGGGTTACACGTTCTTGAACAAATCCACGGAAAGGAGCAACACCCTAATCAAATTAAGTCATGAGAATGATAAACATTGGGACAGTTCACTTACGGTTCCAGGACCAACCATGATGACCGGACTTTTTGGGTTCGTCGGCAGGCGAAATGTAGAACGCCTAACGTGGATGGGAACCTTGTAGACACTTTCAACGTTGTATGCACCACGGGGACCATCAATGTGATATCGTGGCACGATCGCACTCTCGATATCATGTTCATCAAGAAGAGGAATTGCCTCGCCATTGACCACGTGCTTTAGATTGAGGACAAAATTAGAACTGACACCATAGCACCATTTTTGCCTGACATAGTCATTTGGAATGTTCTGATATTTGAGGATGACACAAGTGATATGGACGGCATTGGGATGAGACTTGGGACTAGAAGAAATAGAGTAGTATCGAGGTTGAAGGCGGGGGATGGCGGAGACGATGAGATCAAATGGGATATCCCAGGCGGTAGTGTTGTCAGGAGTAGGAACGACAGAGGTATTATTTCCAGCGGCAAGCTGAAGGACTTCACCAAGTTTGAGGCAGCCGTCAGCAACGACCCTGGAATAAACTTCCTTGTTGGTGTTGAGGTTTTTGAGGAATGCCTCAGCGCCGGGGGTAGGTGCGTACTTAGACAGAGGACCGAGGATCTGGCGACCGGCGACAGCGCTGATATCAATGTAGTGGCGGAGAACAGTGCCATAAGTGGTTGGGACAGGGAACGGTACTTTAGCGAGAGCTGGATCTAGGGACTCAATACCGATGACGGTCTCACGTTTAGTGTACAGGCCGAGGGCACAAAGCAGTCGATCAACTTCAATCTCCGGATTGGTAGGCCAAACACCGAGATGATCGCCGTGCTGATAGGTGATGCCAGATCCCTCAATGTTGAGTTCAGCATGAACACAATTGCGGTCGCGCGTCAACTGGAATAACTCCTTTGCCTCATTAATAGGTGCTGGAAATGGATTCTTGGCATCATGGATACCCTTTGTTTTGGTTAAAGCACGAGCCGAATATTCACCTAATGACGCTCAGTCAAATAGAACTAACTGAACAATCGCCAACATACCAAGATAAACTTTTTCCAGAGGATGCGATTCAAGTTCGGAAACGGCGAAATCGGCGGTATCAGCACCCTGGCCCTCTTCGACGCCTAGTTCGGCGGCGAAGGCCTCCCACATGGGGTCCTTCCATTCTAGGTAGTCTTCCTCCATGCTCTTGTCATCATCACCCTCACCGCGCTCGCCGATGCGTTTGGCACCCATCTTGGTGAGAACAGCATCCACGGTTCGGCCAATGAGGTTAAAGTGCTCATACGTTTTGTTACCAAGCGAGAACACGACATACTTGAGGCCATCAAGTCTGTGAGCACCATTGGAGAATTCGAAGGATTCATCCCGGATGTTCTCCATAAACTGTACTGCGTTATCGGTAGGCTCACCCTCTCCGTAGGTAGCCATAACAAAGAATGCTACACAGTCTTCTGGGAGCTGATCGAGATTCTCAAAATCGTACTCCTCAGGATCGCAGACGAGCGAGGCAAGACCAAACTTTGATTTGGCTTCCTTCGCAAGACGGATAGCATACTCTTCAGCAGTACCTGTCTGTGAACCGTAGAAAATCACCAAGCGCTTTTTCTAGGAATTATGTGTCAGAGCTGAGTGAGAGGGAGAGGAGACGCAAGAGACCCACTCCTCCCTTCATCTGAGAAATAAAATCTCGAGGATTAGCCCCACCATTTGTCTTATTGGGATGTGAGATTGTGGGGGCGGCCTTGGACTGGGAGGAGAAGAGCTTGTCGCGGAAAAGATAGGCGGCGGCAAGGGTGACGCCGAGAGCAAGGACGATGATGTCTGAGGTCGACGTTGAAGACATTACCGACCAAGAAGGGGCTGCTTGAAAAGTGGAACGATTGGCTACTGACATGACGGGGAGATGAGAAGATGGAGAATTACCGAAGGAAAAGTGCCTCTGGGAGAGAGCTTTTAAGTTTCTAAGGAAACGTGACCAAGACTAGCCCAGGTGGAGAGAGTTACAAGTTATAAGTTACGAGTTACAACTCGGCGTGCACAACTGCAGGAATATGTTCTCACGCTCGGCAGAACACGGCCTCAGGGATCATTATGCAGTGCTGTAGGTTACATACAATTTACTTATGCCGTGTACCCCACGCGTAGTGGCTTTCGGGCTTCAAAGCAACCCGTCGCATTTCTGCCACTTCTTCACTGTCAACTCCCACCTCATAAGTATACCATTGAGCAGCAATCTGTGCCCACTCAACCACCTCTGTGGCCCTGTGCTCAAATAGTTCGTTAGTGTGTCAGACATCTGGGGACAATACTGACTTGGAGTGGGCCGCTGCTACCCAGGCAGCATCTGCAGCAAGTCTTCCTCGTTCACTCCAGTAGCCTTCCTCTTCCCCCAACTGCCAGATTCTTCGTGCGTGGGCGATGGCATCGGTTTCACTGATCCGACCTTGTCCCCATGATGCTAGTCTTTGGTAAGCTTCAGAAATAGCCTCCAATCTGTTATCTGACGCTCGAGAATCTTCCAATGGAAGAGAGCATACGCTACATTGGCATTCAAAGCCATAATGCTCTTTAAGAAAGGCTCTGCATAATTGCAAGGTTGGTGACGCCAATCTGATAGCCGAGCCACAAACTTACTGACCGACGATGATGTCTCGATCGTTTGGAGTCCATATAACTAGTAAGCAGTTCCTGAGGCATAGTGATGGGCTTCTTTTCTTCGTCTCAATATAGAGAGATAAGGAAACGAACCTCGCCTCTGCCGATAGCCTTAAGCGCGTGCACGTACAAGGTTCTTTCCTTCTCCCGCCACGTATAAACGGCATTAAAGGCGCTCGAGCATCCATGATTGATTCTTGCCATCGTAGGAAATATACCGACACCGTCGCCGCAGGCGACAGCATTTGTCTGAAAAATTGCCAACCTGACTTCATTCAAATCTTCATCTGGATCCAGGTGCTGAGGAAAATTGACGTAAGACAGGTTAAAGAAAGCCTCCTGTTCGTTTCTACTGAGTTTGGCCAGTGATCCAGCAATTAATGCACTCGGAGATGATGAAACTGCAAACATCATCAATTTGATAGTCAAATTGGACAACAAGCTTACTCTGGTGAGGGACAACAAACAGTGGTTTCTCGCATAACAATCGCTCGCCTTGCTATGAGTACATTTGGTGCTCCTGACATCTACAACCCATGCATAAAATACCTGGATATCACGTGAGGCTAGTAAGCCCTTTCCTTTGCCCGGTAAATCCGCTACGAAGAAAGGTGGCTCAAGTGTCAATGAATCTTGCACTGCCAAGTCACTGAAGCTGCGGCGACCGTTCCAGATATAGAAGAGAAGCATGATGCCTATGGACACAGCCAAAATCATCAAAGCACGTTGGCTGGGGACCTGTAGGCAATGCTTCGAACAAAGTCATTTCAGCTGACAGGACGGAGTGCGCACAGCCATGAGTTCAAAAAAAGAGCTACTGTTACTAATCCCTTGACCCGGCGTAGCAATTTGGCTTTCAGAGGTACTCCCCTTAACCTTTCTCCGTCTTGCATTAGGCATTGCTTGGGATAGAGGTGGTTGTTTATCGCCTGTTCAGATACTGTAGCATGATCCACAACACAGATTCCATTTTAGGCACCGGATCATGGAACAGCATTGTTAACCGTGTCATCGAGCATGTGATACCCGGTTCTGCAGAATAATGATACAACAATGATACAACAATGATACAAGACAACGAACATGATGTTGGAATATCGAGTGCTCAAAATAAGTAAGTAATAAAGTAAGTCAGGTTTCATCTCCTGACCAAATGATGGCAAATAGATAAATACAAGTAGTCAAGACGAGACTCGTGCGTTTTCGCTCGTCTCCCTTTTTTTCAATCTAACCTCAGCACATGATGCATCTATGTAATCAACTAATAACCAGCCAATAATAACCAAAACACGATGGTAACGAGAGAAGTTAAAGTAACTGCGATGAGCATAGGACTGAATCTTGTCACAGGAAAAGATCCTTGAATCAAGGACGATTGAACGACAAAATATCTGATGAGACCTAAAGGATACTTAGCAACTTTTTATTCAAACTTTTTGACCCCTTCTCACCTACTCCAAGAACAAGAAGACCCATAGCAATCAAAGATGCCCCCAAAGGACGAGTAAACTTCTTGACTCTTTTACTGTCTGTTTCATGCGATACATTGCAAAGTTGCACGAGAGCTAGATAAAAGGTGATCCATGCTATTCTCAAGATCAGACTCTTGAATTCTGATGCTCACCAACACCAGCAGAAGCAACTGTAAGGCTGGTTCTCGTGTATGCCAGGAACGTCCGTTCAAGAGCGAGATGGTCTCTTGCCACACTTCCGCAATTCTGCAACCTGAGAGAAACCTCGTTACACCACCCTCTCGTCAGAACGTGACGCAGCGACATATGCCCTTGTTCTTGTTCTAGATTCGTCCCCTCTGCCAATGTCATATCCACATGACACTTTGCAAGATTTTCCATCGAATTGTTAGTGCCATAATGGTTCGATTTCGAATTGCTTTGAAGCAGCGGAGAGCCCTGATGATTAAGAGTTTGGAAGGATTCACCAGTCTCACTGAATGCCATCGAGGACAACAATGAAGAAAAGGAATGGACTATGGCACTACCCTGGCGCTTCTCGCCTTGGGGCTTCTCGTCTGATCGTCTGATTAATTCAAGGGGTTACGTTTCCATTTCAGACTGAAATGATCAACTAGCACCACAACTATGAACCTCGTTTGTCTGTCCTTCTTGAGCCAGTCGCTCAAACTGCGCAGATTCCAAATGCAGTTTATAAGACATCCAAGTGACACGTTGAGAGATGGGTGTTTTTTTTAGCGTAAGCATCTAAATAGGCTCACTTTCAGAAGTGCTGGGGCAGCTCACAGACTACCGCGAGGTGCAAATCAACGAACACGTGGCTGCCCTATAATGGACTATCAAGATCTAAAGCAGTCGTAGTGGCAGAACTGAGACTGACAAATCCAGCGTAACTCTATGTCCAAAGGGACATCGTTGCCGCCATTAATGGATCTGAATCACTCATTTTGCTACTGTTTCTTATCTTGTACAGTACTAGTAGTCGCGCCGGTAGTCGCGTAGAGGATACTGCCTCCAAAAACCATACTAGCTCCCAATGCTAATTTGTCGTTCCAGCCGTTTCCAAACCACCAGACACTGAAGCACAAACTAATTGCTTTGCGTATCGTCAGGACTATTTGTGTAGACACTGAAGAAACTTGCTAATTATCAAATCTCATTCAGCCATGAGAGCACGAACAATGACATTAAACACTAACCGAGGACAACCGATTGACGCCCGAGACGCAAATGAGTTGGGAAACCAGGTTTCCAGCAAGTAAAATATATGCAATCCAAACCGAATTATTTGAATGAGTATGGTATAAATTTGTTAGCCCTTGGCTCACGTCGGACCAGATAAAGATGAAGATCGGAAGTGACAACGCATGCTAATTAAAATGAACATGGTCTGCAGTCAAGCTTGAGGTCACAACCACTCACTGTATAGAATATCCCTTCCCTCCAGCACGGTCCATATTTACGATAAGTTTCCTCTTGCAGCAATCCAAGAAAGCCAGTGCAGAATAGAGATACAATAAGCATGACTATACCGATCGTGTATGCTTGTAGCTCTTCTGGAGTTCGAGCAGAACCATTCCAGTTGTTTTTTGAGCTTGAAGGCCTCGAAAGCGTGGCGATAACAACACCAACTGTAACAACAACGATGGATATCTAAAACATTCATGTTTTCTGTTGGACCTTCAGATTTGTCTTCATTGACTTACCATCTGCCGGTATGTGTAAGCTTTCTTCAAGAATAAGTATCCGAATAACATAGATACTGCAAGGCCTAAGAAAACTTTGAGTACATGAACACAAATAAATGCAAGGAACATACTTCCAGAACGAAACACTATCTGTACAGTCAAGGGCACCTTGTAGGCGAACACCCAGTTATTCAGTAAAGACCCAGCAGTCAAAACAAGCACTTGAAGGCACCACCGAACCAGTGGAACTTGACGAGGCTTCAAACGAGGCAAGGGATGGTCTTTGGAGAATAGCAGAAATGAAGGGAGTGATTGTAAGGTGATGAAAAGCATTTGAGAAAACGTGAGGGCAGATCCTAGTAGACGTTATCATCTGTACTCAGGGCATGCTGATACTAGCCAGTGCCAGGCATACCAATCTGAGGGTTTAACATAAGCAATCGTTCATAAGCCCAGACATTTCTGACAGGAAGTCAATAAATCGAAGTGAACCAGCCAAGCATTGGAACGCACGTGCAGCAACCGCCGAAGACCATCCCTAATACCTGTAGGGAAATAAGACTTTACTTTACACCATCTTACAACAATTGCTCACAGTGTAGAAATCAAACAAGGCAGGACCAACGACAGATGTTACATTCCTAATTCGTGGTGAAAACTCCGGCCTGACAGAAGCACGAACTATTTCTGAAACCTTGCGCTTTGCCATTTGTACCAAGCCAGTAAAGTCAGGACGGCAGCTTTGCCCAATCACGTGCAAGCTCGGCAGCATCCCCTAGATAATGCAACTCAGATAGATTGAATCAGTGGGTTATATATTATAAATCCTTCCTCGTCGACACCGCTGCCTATTCTGCACGGGCACGTCAATCTGCTTTTCTGATGGCTTCGTATCAGCAAATCCCCTCGGAAGTAGCTGGTCTTGTTGTTGGAGGTAAAGCAGACTGCAGGAAACACACATGAGTCATGAATAAATTCAGTACTAGATTTACACTAAAGTTTCATATAAGCAAATCTTGAAACAAAGCCTTGGTATAGTGTCCTTGTGAGCCAAGCCAGTGTCGGTTTAAGCTGTTGGTCTTTGTGTGGAGTGAATTGAACACGTGACTATGCCGGACAAGTGCCTCCGATGTAACCTCGTCTAGTCAACACCATACCTCATTGCTCATAACACAGAACTTGAAGACTTTCGTAATACTCATATCATGACCCAATTTCCGTTCGCTTCTTGACAATTCGTTCTACAATGCTTCCTCCATAATCGCTTTGCAATAACGATGTCGTACAATTAATTCCAAATTCCGGTAGATCATACAAACGGGAGGCAAAAATCCTTATCCAAGGTGTTTACGATATGTGTATTGGCTCAAAGCCAACTGATACCAATAGCTGCACGATGAGATTTTTAGTCAGCAAGAACCTCCCAGAATAAAATTTACCTTGACATAATCTTCCATCGAGGGAAGCACTAAGGATCACGGGCGACCAGATCAGTATGATTTAGAGGCGCGATGGATTGCCATTCGAACGCTCACCTATACAGTCCACTCATCTCTGCAACAAAGCGACCTTCATGGCGCAGGGTGTGCGCAACACTTTTCAAGACATCCTTGGGGTCTCTGCTGCACTGGTGAAATGAGGCATTGCTGAAGACGGCGTCCAAAGGTCTCTTCAAAGGTCTCTGAGTTTCCGGCACTCTAGCCGGTAAATCAAGATTTTGGATATCAGATGTCCAGCCCGTTCCAACGCGCTTGTTCAATTTGTGTGTATAGTCTTGTCAGATAGAAATTGTGACAGGCAGCCGGATTTTACCATGCTAGCGCACTGGAAGAATGATCACACATGTATATGATGCATAAAATAGCAGACAATGAATCTATGGCCAGTCCGCTCGATGAAGAGCGGCTTGGTGAATCTGACCAGACAAAGTCCGAGGTACATAGCCGGCTGCGGATAAACTGTCTACTCAGTGCAGGAGTAATGCTGTCCATTAAGCACAGAGACCCCATGATGGACATCATTCGACCAGCAAATGAATAATCGATTTGACTTATACTTTCTATCTCAAAACTTGTATTCCCAAGTGGTTGTCACACAAGCAAATTCTAGATAAAATTCACGTAGGCATATACGTATCACAGCAACAATTTGTAGATATGTTTACATGAAGGTTTTCACAACAGGGTTAAAAAATGACTGTTGTGAGAAAATCTACTAGACAGCTACCGTTTCCTTTCCAGAACTGTCCAGACTGTTCTCAGCGCCAGGGACGTTTGTTTCCTCGTGTGACTTCTTCTCTGCTAGATTAATGTGACGTGCCTCTTCATGAATATCGTAGACTTGTTTAGAGGTTTCTGTGTAGAAACGTTTTACACGTTGCCCAATCTGAGAAGCGATGGCTTGCTCATAGTACTGGGGAAAACGGGTCAAAGACGTATCCATCGATAAACCAGGAAAGATCATACACTACGCGTAGTTTTAGAATATCCCTTGGTTTCATCAATTGCCTTAGCCCGTTCGACTTGCTCGCCCAATTTGGATTTTACAACGTCTGAAGCTGTGGTGTCGGTACCAAAAGCACGCCTACCCGCATCTTCATCAATGCGATTGAACCAAGCCAAGAAATGCTTCGAAATTCCGTGTTTCTCTGAAATAGAGGAACAATGGTAACAATTGCATTTGACAGAAAGCAGATATATACGCACTATCAATGGCAATGGCATGCTCAAGAATTTGGTCAGAAAGTTTGTAACCCTTTGCCAGATATTCTGCTGCAACTACGAGAACATAGTTTAAAAATCATCTTAACGTGCAGAGGTAAATCACCCACTAGCCGCTCGAGGTTTATCGGATTGATCGATACTATCGGGGTGAGTTGTGGCCTGATGAAGATGTTCGTCCTCTTTGACAGTATCAGATGTCACTGATAATGTAGAGTTATCCAGACTTCCGCCATTCAACTGAAGATATAAAGGGCAGTCTGAAGGAAGATAAAGATATCCAAATTACCATTAGGGCTGTTTTGGCTGCGGAGGCTTTCTCGAATCTGATGTTAGCGGTCGTCGACTTTTCCTCGTGATCGATGACAGCAATACTTGATTCTTCAAATTAAAAAAGTACTAAAGAGGTTTCTGGACTCACGGGCCACAAAATCTGCTTACCTATCAATTAAAATGGTGGAGAAGAGCTGAAGATACACTCACGAGAAGAAATCATGCAGTTGCGACGTAGTGGTCGACGGCGCGACGTTGGAGACCTGTAACTTAAAATCAGTATCTTTCGAAGGTTAACCCAATTTACGTACCTGTATGGGATAGGTTGACATGTTGGTGATAGTAGAACTGAGCAAAGATTTCATGAGATGTCTAAAGTCTAGGGATCCTGTATTTAGCCTGTATTTAGATATCATGACATCATATGGCGCTGACACTCTCCCCGCCTCCTGTGTTACTTTTATCATGCCTTCTTCGAGACAGCAACAAATAATTCTAGGCTATATGAAGTTTGTGGGTGTCCGTCAGTTGTCTACAACATCTGACTGGCCGCTGAGAAACTGGCATTATTCCCCTCTCTATAGGTTCGATGACATGGCTGAGAGAGATTTTGGGAGTCATTTGGAGTCGATCCAGATTGTCAGACACTAATTAATTCGATGCCTGCAGAGTGTTATGATTTGAGACCCGGTGTTTGAGTTCAAAGATTTATGTATAACCAGGTCGAAGCCAAGGAAACACATGTCATACACAAGGGAAACTTTAAGAGAAACTCGTTGTATTTCATTTCTCGATCAGATCCTCCATGCTAAAATATATTAAGGACTTCCTAGGGGTTGTGTCCTCACAACATCGTTCCATGGTCTTTCCGGTATATGGATGGTTGGCATTTTTGGCGCCTCCGGGTGTTTTTGATGGAAATCGTGACAGGTTTCCTTTGCGCCTTCTAAGATATCACCTCGATCTTCCCAGGTAGTTTAACCATTCGGATCGTGACATCGATTTCGGATTATTTCTCGGATTGTTGTTCGAAGATGTAGCTTTTGAGTCGCGATTCGTGGTACAAGTTCTACCATTTGCAACCGCATGACGATTCGCTGACTTGTCTTACTATTCGAAAAGGTCCTGCTTGTTTCAAGGATAGTTTCTTCATTGGGCGTCCATCACTTAGACTCCTTCGGTGAACTCGTGTTCTTTTCCTTTCTTTGTCGAACCTCCTTTTCGTCACTTCGCTCGTTTTTTTCAAAGCCTCTTTGACTCCTTATTTTGACCTATTCAGCTCCTCCAAGAATTGTTGAAGTGTGATGCGTCAGCATATCAATTCGGAGAATGTGGAAGGGATGAGCATATTTGATTATATAATTAGCATACATTATAAAAATTATCTATAAAAAAACTTCATCCATTTCTTGCAACCTCACATCTGCCCACCACATGCTATATATATACTGTGTTGTATTCACAATAGGTTATGGCCCCTGAGTGTGACTGTCATGAGCTTGAGTCAAGTGATCATGACTCTAGAGTAACAAAAGGACAGAAGTTGAATGATAGATGAAGAGTATAATAAGATAGGGGAGATTGACAGAACTAACATGCAGGTGTGTCTTCAAGGGCTACAAAGGTGTTGGACTAAGGCCAGATGAAAACAACTAATAATTAAATGTTTGAGGAAAGATACCAAGAGTATATGCTGATAGGGATGATGTCATGAACTGCTCTTTTGGACTTTGACTAGTCTTCACAACTAAGTCAATATTTATTTATCTTTTTTTTTCTTTTAGTTTTACATAAGCAAGTGAGGGAGCTATGACTCAATGATGAGGTAATCTTCTGGGCCTCTAGCCCATCCAATCACCTCTACTAATTCTGAATGGACTTAAATTATGTTAAAGTCAGGTCATTTTGCTCCCTTCTATCAACTTTCTGTGGTAGTATGGCATAATGTTGAAGTCAAGTCACTTTGCTCTCTTTCTTCTGTGATAACAGTATATATGTCTGTCATGTCCCCATAATACCCTACACAAGCCACCGACGCATTGCACAAGCCCCTCAACTTCTTATACAATACTGCACACACCACTGATCCTCCATACCCTTAAACTATAACCTACCTCCCTTCATCGATTCACATCAGCAGGGAAACCTGAGATGCGCACTTGAGGCAACTTCTCCACTTACAGATTAGTCAGCAAAGCCTCAACAACCCTGGGAAGTGCTCCCAGAATCTTCCTTACTATTTATTAGGCAACTATTAGTCTAAGTCCCTTAGTTCGTTCTCAAC
>Ga0153987_1000270_pt1 | contig 18064 bp, 25 predicted proteins | sample TSNC071MetaG_FD_102279 | JGI IMG/M metagenome (GOLD analysis project Ga0153987, IMG submission 102279) | Attine ant fungus gardens microbial communities from North Carolina, USA - TSNC071 MetaG | ecosystem: Host-associated > Fungi > Mycelium > Unclassified | place: USA: North Carolina, William B...
GGTCTCGGTAGCAGGACCCTCCGTAAACACATGACAAGAGCAACCCAGGACGGCTGTCAAGTTTGACACGCTCTCCGATTTTTCCGTTCATTGCTCACTATCAACATTGCTCACTTCAGATAGGGTGTTTTGTCAACTTAATCTCATCCACTCTCGATCATATCCATGGAAAGCGAGGGCCAACATCAATCGGAGAGATATTGGCCTTTATATGATGAGGGGTTGAATCGCCTGCCTGCTTATCAGTGCATTCCAGTGCCTGCCCTCCAGGACGTTGTTATCACCGTTGCATCGTGTCTGTATATTTATATAAATGTCAGAATGACTTATAAAAAATTTGTGATAGAAAAAATGAGAGGCTAAATTTGTGTTGTTTTGTTATCTCTGGAGTGTAGACAGTGATCTTTACTATCAGTAAACCTGTGCAGTGCGAATTTTTTCTCATTACACTTCTCTATGAATTCGGAACTCTTCTGCTGAAATTCACATAGCTGCCTTAATGAAACACGACCTCGGTTTGGTATACATTTTTGGTATACATTGGAATACTCTATATTCCCACACTGTTCTTTTTCTAAATATAACTGCGGCTCGTCCTCCCCCAAAGTGAGCGGCATGAGCAGCCTAGCTTCCAGCTGTTAGCATAGTTGGCGTTCTACTGTCCTTGTTTCTGAAACTTGAAAAGCTTCAGGGAACCTGCATATGATGGAAGGTCCCTGCCTTCAATTACGCCCTGAAATCTCCAACAACTGGTTCATTCAAAATTAAACCAGCGTATTACGATTTCCCAGATGTCTACGAAAAAGGTAAGTCATGCAGGGAAGGATGGTTGGGTATGGCATGGATAAAGCAGTGAAGATGCTCCAGGGCCCGTCAAGAGTGCCTGAAGAGATTTCAGGAGACCGAGATGGATGGACGCTGACATCGCAATATCTCAGGTACATTCAAAGGGAGTTGATTTGCCAACTTGTACGGGGAGTTAGGTAAGATAAGGGGTGACGAGGCGGGGGGCCTAATCCTAATTGAAGTTCAAGAAACGCCTGGTGCATTCGGAGGCTGCAACAAAGAAAAATGAGGTTGAGTGGCTGTTAGATGGGTACAAACGGGTGGGGGTGAACTTGCGGGCGCATTGCTTTGCATGGCGTATTCCATATCATAAGACATTGAGCGTTCAGCAAAGTGCACATTGATATATACTTCAGAAAGTAGACCAGTTTAAAAGTACTAGTGTGAGGATGCAGGAGTTGCAGGGGGTGGGGGTGTAATATCTCTTTTGTCCTTTGGAGTATACTGGAACTGAGATCCAACGATATTGCCACGAAAACGTTTCCTCATGTCCAGCTGACAAGGGTAGCCAGTCAGCCATGAGCCTGGTGAAGTGCTGCAATACGTACCATCCCCCGTTTACACTCAAATATAGCTTTGCGCAACGATTTACACTCGTCCGGTAGGTCGTCGTAATGTATTTTCAGACATTCGGATGGAAGGTGTCCATGTTTGACGACACAATCGGAATGCATCAGGCAATCCTTGAGCGCTGATATAAGACCCTGGCATGACGACGCCATAGCTGTAGTGGGGCCCGGCCGACGCTGCGTATCGTGGTCGGAATGAGACTGAGGGAGTACAAATATTTGCTTTCCGGCCGTGGACCCGCGCGTTGAACTTTATACCTTGCACCTCAGAAATCATGGCCCTCAGGTTTCTGGCAGACGTCCTACAGAAGACACCCACTGTCGTGCAGTTGACTCATCGTGGTGTACTCTCGGTCTCAGGCTCTCAGGCACCCGAGTTTCTCAATGGTCTTTTGTCAACTTCAGTATCAAAGGGACCTCTTTACTCGGCTTTCCTCCATGCGCAGGCATGCTCTAACATTTTTTGTGACTATTCTCGACTCAATAATCGTGCTAGGGTAGGGTATTGTACGATGTCTTTCTGTATACTACTACAACTCCCTCTGGTCAACCGGGATATCTCTTGGAGTATGACTCACGATTGTCAGAAGCACCACCCTTACTGCCAATGCTAAGACGCCATGTTCTGCGATCCAAAGTCAAAGTGCGCGATGCGTCCGAAGAGTACGATGTATGGGCGGCATGGGGCTCTGAGTCCTTACCCAAGATCCCCAGATCGTGGAGACAGTCAAGAAGCGGAGCCGTAGAGCCTACATGGGAGGGTATTGGATGGCCTTGGGGAACACAGAACGAGAGTCTGACAGATTGGAGAGCTCCTGGTATGGGCCAACGGCGACTGGTGCGAAAAGGGGATAGACGTTAGTTGTTTGACTAAAAGGTTTTGATGTTCGACCTTTTGAGATCATTCTACTTAGCGGCTGAGGCAACCTCACACGATATCGGCAGTGTGAGCCATTATCTGCTACACAGGATAGCGCTTGGAGTACCAGAAGGAAGCACAGACATAATTCCAATGAATGCTTTCCCCATGGAATCTAATATTGATATTATGGGTGGATGTACGTCGTTCTGTCTGATTTTTTCACCTTTGTCATTTAACGGTGGATAGTGGACTTCAGAAAAGGTTGTTATGTTGGTCAAGAATTGACAGTTCGAACGTATCATACCGGTGTAATTCGCAAGCGTATACTTCCTGTATTCCTGCATCCACCCGGCGACACGTACGAGAAATTTATTTCTAAGGTCAACCCTAATGATTTCGTGCGTAGGTCCGGAAATCCTGATTCCATACCCGATTTCCCTCTCCACTGCGATATCCGACCGATAAGAATAAGCCAGTCCTCTGAGGAGAAACATCTTCCCCGGCCCCGCGGTACAGGCAAGCTTCTAAGCACTCATAGTCAATTCGGTTTGGCACTGTTGCGCTTGGAGCAAGTGCAAAGTGCTTTGGACGGCGAGCTTTCCTTCGAAATTGATGGCTCAGGAGAAGTGAAAACATGGCATGCTTCCCCGTGGTGGCCGACATGGTGGCCGGAATCTTCAGCTGAAGTAGATTAGCAGAGCTGGCTCGCAGGATGACGTTTTCCAAGAAGCTGCATTAGCAAACTCTGCCCCATCCAGTAGATTCATCGTGTAGTGTTCTGGTTGTCTGTGTATTACCCTTATAGAGGTCAGAAGGAAAAGGCCGGAGAGAGAGCTTAGAGCGTACGTTCGACTGCAACGTATGCCGTCGTGTAATCCCCATCGTGACTAACGGACACATGTATGGAACTCAATTTCCTGCCCGAATTTTCCCTTGAAGAACCGTAGGTCAGTGTCGGCTTTTTGCCGTTAGAGGATAGCCCGGTATAGGTGAGTTCCTTCCATGTAGGTTTGATATCGGGATACAGTGCTTTGTACGCAGCCTCCTTCACAGCCCATCTGACAAAAATTTAGTGGTTAGATAGTTGAATAGACATGAATTACATGCCTGACAGCTAAGAACTGAATTTGTCTTTGTTCGGAAGTGCCTCGAAGACAATTCCATTGCTCCAGCTCTTTCTCACTGAGGATGCGACTCGCAAACCTATGCTCATTGTACTTCTTGAAGATTGCAGCGATACGTGGCAGATGAACAACGTCAACGCCAATGCCAAGGAGCATGTCTATGGTGAAATTGGCCGACCCGGTTTTCTTTTAGAATGCCAATATTTGGGATGGAAGACGGAACACAACAGTCCGGTGATTAGATCGATATGATGACCTCAGTAACAACTTTATACCTTCTCTGTCAAAGTCAAGGATCAAGGAGATGGCAGCGTCTACTGCCTTTATTGCAGCATCAACAAATAGATTCTCTCACGCTGCAAGTGCTCTGGACTCATTGGTTGCTCTGGGGTCTAATAATCTGGTCGCGCTCTGGGATGTGGCGAGTTGTTTCAAATCACAACGAAGAGGGTATATTGACTTGCAAAATTCAGGCCTCCAATATCTCAGATTGTCTTCCTGGACACAGCGCAGCCGTCACTTGTGTTCGTTTTATGTCCAATGAGCGGCTAATGACCGGAGATGAGCAAGGAATGTTATTTTTGTGGAGAATGGACAGGACAAAGGTTTGTGCCCTACATCATCTATTTGATATTTTGACACACAAGGCAAACATCCAGTGGAGACTTGCCTCCAAAGTTCGAGCCCATGGAAAAGCTTTGACCTCACTTTCTACCCTTGGTGATATAGTTGTCTCTGGATCTTCAGATTCTGTCGTCAAAGTCTGGGAAGTGACTATCTCTGGTTAGTTAAAAATCATATTCATATTCAGAGACCGGAAACCCCATGACCTGCATATTGATTAGATGAACTGAACGAGAAGCAAACCATTTCCACGGGAAAACGATACCCACTCAGTCTTGCGCTTGCCTATCTTCCTGGAACTCAGGGTAATTGATTTGAAAACACTTCCTTTTCGACATCTAAGGTTGAGTTTTACAGTTATCTTGCTCGCGGTATCAGGAACACACACAAACGTACGACTCCTCCTGCGAAACGAAGATCAGGCAAGTCAACCCCAATAACCCGCACTAAGCAGATCTCACTCGTCCAAATTAGTTTATCACCTCTGCTCATCTTGCAGGTCATGAAGATTGGGTGCGCGCATTGTCTTTCCGGTCACCAACGATGCACGAAGAACCGTTGATACTTGCTTCTGGCTCCCAAGATGCGACCATACGCTTATGGAACATAGAGCCTGTGAAAATTGCTGCACCTGTTACAGAAAGTGAACTGAATGACGAGCTGCTGGATTCATTCGAGATGTCTCTTGGAGAGGTCGTTGAAGGAGAAGTTGGAAGGCAAATCTCTCTCAAACATCACATCTTGACTGCCAGTTTGCCCGATGGCAGGTAGGCTGTTCGTTTATCAGCGACAGTCTATGAATAAAGTTTTCGCTAGCTCTCGCCGGTTCTCTGTTACTTTCGACGCCTTGCTCGTTGGACACGAGTTTGGCGTCACATCTTTGTCCTGGCGACCTGACCTAGGACCAGGTTCCATCCCGACCATCCTTTCTTCCTCGACAGACTCTTCTCTTATTCTGTGGTCACCATCTACAATCCTCGGAGCTGCTCAGGATAGATCGACCTCTATTTGGATCAATCGCCAACGCTTTGGTGATGTGGGCGGGCAAAGACTAGGAGGGTTTGTTGGCTCTTTGTGGGCTCGGGGCGGCCAAGAAGCATTGGCATGGGGCTGGGCAGGTGGCTGGCGACGTTGGGCTTGTAAAAATATGGGAGAAACTGCTGCGGAAGAGGATTGGCAGGAACTAGGCGCAATCTCTGGGCATAGAGGACCCGTGAAGGGCCTAGCATGGAGTCCAAATGGCGAGTATTTGATTTCTGCTGGGTGCGTTTTCTCTCTCTCTCGCCCTCTTGCGCACACATTTTAGCTCAGCGGGCCTCTAGAGTAGATCAAACGACGCGGATATTTGGTGAATTGTATCACTCAGACGAGTCACAGCGTGAATGGCATGAGATCGCGCGGCCGCAGGTACACGGTTACGACCTGACTGATGCCGTTTTTCTGGAATCTCTGAAGTTTGTGAGCATCGCTGATGAGAAGGTGGTGCGAGTATTCGAAGCCCCGCGGAACTTCGTGCAGTTAGTAAAGACGCTCAACGTGGCTTATTTCACTGAAAATGAGGTGAGGTCATCAGCATGTTCCGGGAAGTTTCTTGGATTCTTAGTGGGATTCTTCATGTTGAAACGAGGTTGACCGTCCTGTTGGGGCTAGTGTTCCTCCACTTGGATTATCGAACAAGGCGGTGGGAGACGGTGCGGGTCCACTTATACATACGTTTTTCTGAGGTTGACTCAAGAAATGTAGGTTCTTCTGTTACGCCAGTTCTGGCGGCTGTGACAAGACGACCTTTCGAAGGCGAGCTAGCTGGAGCTACATTGTGGCCAGAAATTGAAAAAATATATGGTCATGGTTATGAGGTTAGAGTCATTTGTCCGATGCCTAGATACTAATATCATTAATGCATCTACTTTTTGAATTAGTCTATATCCCTTGCTGTATCCTCCAGCCATAGATTCATTGCCACAGCATGCAAAGCAACGTCACCTGATCACGCAGTTATTCGAATTTACGAAACGGGTACCTTCAAACCTTTCGGTCGACCACTCACTGGACATACATTGACAGTGACGAGGATCGCTTTCAGTCCTGACGATAAGTATGTGTTGTCTGTATCAAGAGACAGGACGTGGCGGTTGTTTGAGCTAAAGGACGACCAAGGTATAGTTCAAAATGTTCACAATTAGATCAGAGATCATATTGATTCTCTCAGGATACGTGCCTGTTGGTGCACAAAAATGTCATGCTCGAATAATCTGGGATTGTGCTTGGTCTGTAGAAGGCGATATTTTCTCTACAGCTTCCCGTGATAGGCTGGTATGTTGATCCTCCCTCTATGGTTTCGGTAGCGCTGATTCATTGTTCGCCATACGATTTCTTTCTACCAAGGTAAAGATCTGGCAACAATGTGATGGAGAATGGATAACGAGGGCGATGATCAAAACACCATCTTCAGCAACTGCTATTGATTTTTCACCTGTCGATTCTAAAGAGCGGTATGTTTTTCTTCCCTACTCGCCATCTCTCTACCTTTTTTGCACATTCGAGTTTGATATGTATACAAACCACAGGCGCAAAATGGCAGTTGGATTCGAAAACGGGATTATCCACATTTTGAGCAACGCGCTTTCTGATGTCACTTTATGGAGACTTGATACCGTGATTGACAAAGAGTAGATTTCCCCCTTTTTTCTTTCCTTCCTGAAACTCACTTTTTTCTCCTTTTTTTTCTTTTTCAGTATTGCTCATGACAGTCAAATACACCGACTCAGTTGGCGACCAGCAATCAATAAAGAGAATGAAAACAACATAAGAGAACAACTTGCTAGTTGTAGCGAAGATGGTACATTGAAGGTACTGATCATACATAACGAGAACGGTCCAATGAATCATTAGGAGTCATTTTCCAAAGAAGAAAAAGAAGTAAATGGCGTCGAAAAAAAGTTGACTGATTTTTTTTGTTTTTCTGTCATTGAAAAGAAAAAGAAAAGTGAAGAAAATGTGTTATACAGTAGCGGCCGGTCATTCAAGGAGGTCGAATGATGAGGCCAAGAAAAATAAAAAGAAAAAAAGTATACACGACAGGGTTGATAAGTAGCAGTTAGACAAATTCAACCAGGGGGTATCTCGTCAGAAACCGAGAAAGAGAGAGATGGTTACACAAAATCACGAAAAGCATACATACACTAAAGAAGAAAAAAACAAGATGAGGAGGGTAATTGAAGCGACCAAAACACAGAAGAGCGCTCGGGAATTAAGGATACAACACAAAAGAATCAGTACAACTCATCTCGGTTCAGGTTAAGAAGATATCACGAGGACTCAAAGGAACTTCGGGCTAAAGATCCACGATTTAAGTTCTTCGAGGTCTAAACTTCGATAAGAAACTAGTTCGTAGACTTACACATTTTATCCTTGAAGAAACACGAGATGTCAGCCAAAACATTGACATCGGTATCGAGGGGAGAAAAAAAACTGACTTGTAATGACATTCTATAGATCGTAACATCTCAACATCACCGCCAGTGGCTGTCACAAAGTTGATGACGACTCCAGCACGGCCATGGCTGGAAGCCATCGCGGGAACAACACTAGATCACCATAATCAGCAAGAGCTCTTCATAAGTATTCAAGAGAAAAGGGATCTACCGGTGAGCATACTCTTCCACGGCTTTTGGAAGATCTAATAACACGTCATCATATCAGCTGTTTGCTCCTTGCCTCAAAGATACGAACCATAGTTGATGACCAGAGGAACATGTGGCACCTCCGTAGACTTGATTTGAACATCATACACAACCAACACTCTCGTAGTTGCCAGCCGCATCAACGCCACCGCCCCTGCTGGAGCCCTAAATTTGTTGATCGCAGCCAACTTGGTTCCATTATTCATGTCGGCATGCTAACCACAATCAATCAATGAAATAGAGCTCAAAAAACCACCACGCTCATTTGAAAGATCGCACAACTCACCAGAGGAACAGTATCAAACCCACGATTTGCCAACTTGTAAACGACAGCATCCAAATTTGCCATTCCTCCAACATGAATAATGATTTGTCCAACATCAATTTCATCACATAAATCAGCCAACGCGTCCAGTTTCCATTCACGTGCCTGTGCAGTTTCCGCACTCGGCGCACCAGCTCGTCCAGACCCAATGATACCAAGACCTCTTCCGTTCGTAGCAGAGGTAGCCGCAGGGTCACCACGACTCCCAGCGGTAAACGCCAAGTATAGGTAGAATTGACGGAGACCCCTAGACCCTGGTGTCGTTTCCGGATTAGCATTGTTTCCATCCCTGCGCACAAGGACCCGGATAGGTTCCTTAAGGTGAATGGCTGATGCAAGATTGAGGACGTCCTGGGGAACCGTATTGGAGAAAAGGGCAGTTTGGCGTTCAACTGGACCCGAAATTTCAGCCTGGTTGGAAGTGAGGGGAATCGCGGAAAGTCGGCGGCCTGAACTTGCAATCCCCCCATCGAGAAGACTTGCTGATAGTCCATTCGCCAAGGACCCTCCATTGGCGGCGATGGGACCAGATCGAGGTGGTGGGAGTAATTTCACAATGTTGAACACAAAATCGTGTAGATTCCGTGCGATCAATTGATCAACCTCGTCTAAGACGAGGAATCGAACCTCGGAACCAGCAAGTCCACCCGGCGTCGTGAACAAGGCATGTAATTTATGTGGCGTTCCACAGATGATGTGAGGTACGTTCTGTTGAAGAAGCCTTATCTCCTGAGCGAGATCACTGGCGATAATAGTCGACCCGACACCAAGTGCAGATCTAATGCCAACAGAACCACCAAGATCCCGTATCATGCGCTGAGCTTGAGTGGCCTGATCAACAGTAGTAGACACCATGACAACAATAGGTCCTCGTTGGGGGGTCCTCACGTTCATGTTCGTAGCAGCAATCTGAATGGCGGGTATAACATAGGCCGCGATTCTTTCCTGAGTCGGTGGTGCCTGTGCAATTATATCGGCTCCCTTGAGGAGAAAAGGCAAAGCGCGCTGTTGGATCTTATTCGGAGGGCCCACTCTATTGTGTTGTTCAGTAGTCAAGAAGCGGGGATACACTCCAAGACATTTACACACCCAAACTTATTTAAAGATCGCAACAATTCTGGCACGAGTTGCAGCTGATCCCATTTAGTCATAATAGGACCATTGTCACGTATTCCGTAATCCCCCTGGGCATCGAGAACCTGATTGAGAGTCCACAAAAGCTCTGTCAGCCATTGGGTTAAGTATAAATCATGCTCACTCCTGAAGAATCCCGACGAAGTAATCCGGAGACTGAGCGGCGCGATTTGTCGCGGAGCATCGGTTCCTGTCTGCTCATTGCAGGCTCGGAGCTACGGTTGGGCATATCAAGGGTGCCAGAGGACCAAGTCCGTAAAGGCATGCTTGGGTGACGAGTTGTATGCCTTTGGTCTGGGCGGTTGGATAGAGTTTGACCCATTAAATTTGGAAGCGATAGCGACGAAGACATCATTGACTGGTTCTGCGCCATATCTTGCGGCGGGCCGAGGCCGATGATGGAGTTCCTATTTTCATGAGGAAGATTCGTCTGTTGCATCTGCTGAGTCTGCAATGTCAGTAACTGGCCGACTGAGGTTGTGAGAGCATTGAGTCGTTGAGTTATCGCTTGCATGTCCTCAATGGGCGGAGCCTGTTGGTTGGGAGCAACATTACCGACAGATGGACGAGGTTGCCAGATAGATGATTGTCCCGACATGTTTCCATTGATGGCGAAAGGGTCCTTGAATTCAGGTTGGACTGGCTGCTGAGGGTTTGTGATGAGCGCACGTTCCACCAGAATATTGACTTTGCGCTGGATATCAGCGAGTTCACGCTGAATTCCCCTCGCGCTATCTTCGCAACGGACGATTCGATCCATGAGACCATGCATGAACGATGACATCTTGAGCTGAGCATCTAATCCGGCTGCTGCAGCACCATCATTGCTACTGGCGATTTGACTGGAGGACCCTGGAGATGATGCAGGTGAAGAGGACATGGGTTGGGAAGTTCCGAATGAAAAGTGGGACAAGGCAGCAGAGGATTGAACATCTGGGGGGATACGCCCCGTCTGCCGGATGGGTGACATGAGGGAGCTAGGAGTTCGGATACCAGAACCCGGCTCGTTACCTGCAGTGGAGGTGCCATTCTCCTGAGTGTCGTCCGCTTCTGGAAGAGACTCGAGGGTGCCGAGCATGCTGTTTTCTTTGATTGTTCGGTGCTCGATGGTGGGATAAGGCCTGGCGGGATCTGGCTGCACTCCGGCAAGCGAGTCGTCAAGTGGACCTGGAGATGGAATATAGGACACGACATTGTTCCTGCTGAGGGAGGAAGGGCTGGGAGAGGACTTTGTAGAGGAAGGAGAGATGGAAACCGAAGAGAAATTGTGATGACACTCCATGGCTGCGTTGATAGTGCGATCCGTGTCACTGCCTCTTGGAACAGCAGGGAAGAAAGGCAGCGAAGCAGGATTGAGAATGACACTGGTAGCCATATTGCAAGTGACGACCAGTGCGCAACAATCAAAAACGGCAAAGCCACTAAGCAACTAATTTGGATGTCCGTTAGTCAGTGGGTGTTGGGGCCAACGGGCTCAGAGGGACAGACCTCTGAGGATTCTGCGGACGATGTCCATGCAGAGGGCAAGAACGTAGGACTGATCTGATGCACATGTGCACCTAAAATACCCTTCGCAGCTTCCGAGAGTTCAATTGAATTGCATTATCAAAAGTATACCATTACGCTACATAATACACTTGGCAAACGATAATCCGAGAAATCTGAACCGATCTTCTGCAGCTGGGGGTGTATCTGGAGGCTTTAAGGTTGGCTCGAGTTCCAAGGTATCCATGGTCATGGCAAGGGGTATCGGTGAGCTGATGGGTAAAGAGGGATGAGAAGAGAGACAGAGTACGAAAATCAAGAATAGTAGTTACCGACGAGTGGGGCTAACTTGGGGCCGACGGCTGTATGGGCTGTGGGATAAGCGGGGAGTTTGGGCGGGGGTACTTGGAGGTCTGTTCCGCTCCTTCGCCTCAGGGAGGTCAAGAGGGGAAGTGCAAACCTGGACACTGCTGAGAGGTTGGAGGTAGTACGAGAGATGCAAGAACATACCACCATTTCTACATCATCAAGCAGGTGGCCGTTGAGTCGGAGGGCGCAAAGATAAGCCTTTGAATCTCTGAACTCAATTGTGGCATATCGCATATCGCGAGGACCAAAAGGCACGTCCTTCTTGGTGACTTGGCCACTGCTGCATCTGATGACGATCTTCAGGATGGGCCCACAGGGAGAAAATCTGGCTCGCAGCTGGTCTTCGGTGACGGTGGGCTTGAGCTGTGAAAGGAGTTGAATGAATGTGCGGGTTCGAGGGTGATTGAGGCGCACGTTTCCAACGAAGACAAAGGACCATGCACGCTTTGAGACCTTTTCAGGCCGGGGTCTAGCATCGGCACGATGGAGTTCCTTTTTTGCTGCCAAGATTGCAGAATCAGCCCGCTTTGGCTTTCCAGGAATTGACTCTCTTCTACGAAGGGAGCTTTGAGATCTACGTGAAGGCTTTGTTGAGGGTTTTGGGGTGACAGTTGACTAGAGATAGGTCAGAGAGAAAGCCGGCTAGGAGAGCCCAAAAGAGTACCGTTGAGGGCAAGATAAATGAGCAGGAGGCAAAGGAGCTTGCAGACGAGGTGTCAGGACAGCGGATGCGCATGGCAGTGGATAGTGAATACAGGTCATATAGGGAGGTGGAGGGGGAGGGGGAGATGTGATCAACGATCAAATGACCGCGTCGCCTCGTGATCAGAATCACGGGATGAAAGTCACGCGGACCATCACCGGACCGCGCAACAGTCCCGTGACTCTCTACAATGCATAGCCGTGTCTACCGTGGCCTGCTGAGAGAATTGCGCAGGGTGTGTCTGGTCGTTGCTGCACATAACCGCCAGTCATTGTTTTCCTCTAGGCACCTGGTGGGGAGTGCAATCCAGCAATTGCAACTTGCTTCCGCTCCTGGCTGCAAAAATCAGACGATGTCGCCCTGCAGGACGCACACAATGCACTCCAGCTGCTCACCTCGCAACGAAAACACCAGGCATGGGCTCTCTGCTTTCTTGCTTGGTTTCCACTCACATTTTCAAGGCCCTGGTGCAGAGATACAACCCATTGACCTCGCTCACTGAACAGGAGCGCATCCGCAAGACAGCCAATCGTGTCGGTCTTGAAGTAATGTAGATTGTACAAACAAAGACACACATGATGTTATCATGTTTCGTACGTTCCTTCTCAGATGTGATCCTGCGGCAATATCCTTTTCTTCCACAAACCACGATCTTCCTCTGATAGCCTGCCAGAAAACCTCAGCTGCCCTCGCGAGTGCTGCTCGTCTCCTCAACCAGCTTCACGTTGTCGCCTTCCCAACAGAGACGGTCTATGGCCTCGGCGCGCTCGCTCGCAGCCCACAGGCCCTTGCAGCTATCTTCACCACCAAGGGCAGGCCTGCAGATAATCCCCTCATCGTCCATGTCTCCTCCCTCCCCATGCTCCGTTCTCTCCTTCCAAAGGCCTACAGTCTATCTCCTGCATACCAGGCTCTTATCAAACACTTTTGGCCTGGCCCTCTCACTCTTTTGTTTCCTCGCGATCCAAACATTATCCCAACCATTGTTACTGCTGGCCAACCATCCGTTGCAGTTCGTTTCCCTTCTCATCCAGTCGCACGCGCCCTTATTGCAATAGCAAACTGCCCCCTTGCTGCCCCCAGCGCCAATTCCTCCGGAAAACCGAGTCCCACAAAGGCTGAGCATGTGCTCCATGATCTCAACACCAAGGTACCCCTCATATTGGATGGAGGTTCGTGTGACGTCGGCTTGGAAAGTACCGTCGTCGATGGATTACATGCCGACGGCAATATCCGCGTCTTGCGGCCTGGTGGAATCACCGTCGAGGACATTGAACGTGTCCTCACCCTCGAACTCACTCCTGACAATACTTGTCGAGTTCTCGTTCATAAGAGAGATTATGTAGATCAGGCTATCGAGCATGCACCAACCACACCTGGCATGAAGTATCGACATTATTCGCCCTCAGTCCCTGTAACTCTACTGCATACTTCAGCACCCCCACCTCCTGGACTACACGCCTTCTCTGTTCCCTCTTTCATGTCCACCCTTCGTACTCCAAGCGGTATAAAATCCAAAGTCGGAGTTCTTGCACCCGTCGACTCTCGCCTTTGGGAGTGCATCAATCTAGAAGAAAAAGTTCAATGGCACAAATATCCTCTCGGATCGATCGCCCAGCCATCTGTAACGGCTCAGCGTCTTTTCGATGGACTGCTAACTCTCGAACAGGAAGGCGTCGATCTCATCCTCATCGAAGAAATATCAGAGGAACGAGAAGGCCTCGCGGTAATGAATCGAGTGCGCAAGGCTGCAGGGGAATCCAAGTGGATAGCCTTTCAATAGATGCATTGCTTCTGCAAAACTCAACTATAATTAAGGACTTGCCCTAACTCCATACCAATGATGTTCTTTGCCAATGCCTCCAACTTCTTATCTAGACTTTCCACTGCCTTCCTCAGCTCTCCTCCTTCGTCGTTTGGAATTACCATCACAGAGGATGGAAGCTGATACATGACCACTGTGCCCTTCCCATCAGCTTTTTCCTGAATCAACAGCCGAGGTGGAATATGAAGTCCTGCGCGCAGGTCATGCCTCAGTATCGTCTGTGCTATCAGCGGGTTGCCAATCATATATAGGACTGTGGGAGGCGTTGTCTCTGTGCGGAAATAGGTGTTGAGCCATGGATGATGCTGTATGTCGAGGAAATATCTGATTTGCGAGGTATCAGCGTGTAAAAATGGGGAAAATAGCGATGACTTACAAGAAATCATTCTCCAGTTTGGTGATTGCGTTCACGATGTTGTCGATTTCTTCTCGGGTCTGTGCCTCTTTGAGTTTCATCACAATTCCGGTTGAGCCTTGTTTGTTCACTGCCTTGTCCAGCCGGGAAATGACATTGGTATAGGGTAGAGAAGTGGTAAAGGTGATGAGCTTGGCATCCATGTTTGTCACCACCATTGAAGCGGCCACGGTTGAGGAAGACATTGAGAGCCGACTTTGCTGTCATTTCCTTTTAAGTGATATTCGGGTATCATCAACGTGTGCGTGTGTGAGACAAACAGGCTTTTCATGTCGAGCTACCGATCGGGGAGGGCCATCTGCTGGGATACTGGATACTTTTCTCTCAGAAGGAGAGCATGGATGACCATGATAGCCATCTGGATAGTCCTTCTGCATTCTGAAAGATATAATCATGACCATTTCTTTTGGGTCTGGTTCTGGATCTGAATTAGAAAACATAGGGTCAGCGCCTCAGAAAAAAACTAGTACTTAGCATCGTAATTTATTTAATAGATTAAGTAATTGTCCAATGATATATTGCAGGGAGTCCTTGGAAATATCCGTGTGATGGATCCCACATGTCTTCCTCATTCCTTCAGTTCGATCAACATCTCGCAGGTTCTCATTTCTGCTCTTCATAGACTGTCGATAAAGGTTCCTACACCTGTGCAGGCAGCATGCATACCGCCATTACTCACAGGTTCCCATCTCAAATCAATGAATTAATCAAGGCTCTTCTGACTCTGTACTCAGGTAGAGACTGTATCGGTAATGCTAAGACTGGTTCCGGAAAAACAATTGCATTTGCTCTCCCTATCCTCCAAAAATTATCAGTAGACCCATATGGAATCTACGCTCTCGTACTAACACCGACCAGGTGTGCATCTCTTTTCTGCTCTTTCATCCTTGACAGAGTCTCCATGTTCGTGAAATATAGGGAACTTGCTATCCAAATTGCGGAACAGTTTGCTGTGCTAGGCACGGGGTTCAATATTCATACTGCAGTGGTGATTGGAGGAATGGACATGATGACCCAAGCATTAGAACTCGAACGACGGCCCCATGTCGTCATTGCTACCCCTGGCCGAATCGTAGATCATCTGAAAACTACAAGTGGAGGGTGGAGTTTTTCTCGAGTAAAGTTCCTGGTATGTTGTGCTAGTTTGTTAGAGTTGTTGACCAAACTCAATGGGGAAATCTGTTAGGTATTGGATGAAGCGGACAGGTTACTCACACCGACATTTGTGCCTGAGCTGACCTATCTATTCAATGTACTTCCGAAAGACCGACAAACCTGTTTATTCACCGCTACTTGGACACCTTCCATTGATTCAATAGTGGACGCTCCTCCAAAACCTGGGAAGCAGAAACCTTTCATATACCGAATGACTGAGGCGTATGTATATCCGAGTTTGACACCTCTAAACGGTGCTTATCGCCCTTCGTCAGTGTGGAGACAGTCTCGACATTGAAACAACACTTCATTCTAGCGGCTTCACACGTCAGAGAGATCTATCTTTTTCACCTGCTCTGCAATCCCCCGGAATCTACATTACATCTGAGACGAGCACCTCCTGAACCAGTGAAACATATGAGGAAAGCGCAGAACAAGTCCCGAGCTAAACAGAAGGATTCCGGAGAGGAATTGGAACAGCCACCACCGACCATCATTTTCTGTGCAAAAACCCGAACGGCAGCGTACCTGACCCACCTGCTCAAGACTTTATCGATACGAAGTACAGCACTTCATTCTCGATTGACACAACGAGAACGTTTATCGTCATTGTCTTTGTTCAGAGCGTTCGTCGTACCTGTGCTGGTGTCCACAGACGTCGGTGCGCGTGGTCTAGACATTGAAGACGTTGCGATGGTTATCAACTGGGACTTGCCGCTTGAGCCGGAGGAATATACCCATCGAGTTGGTCGCACAGCACGTGCCGGTAAAGGAGGTGTCGCTGTGAGCTTTGTTACAGAGAAGGACGAAGAACGTATTCTCAACATTGAGAATCGGATCAGTAAGTGGGCATCACAAAAACGTGGACAAGCACACCTCACAAAAGCTCAGATACAAGGCTTGAGGAGATGGTCTTGCCAGAATCCAAGGTCCTCGAAAAGTTGAACATTGTGTCTACTGCTAAAAGGCTGGCTAATATGGTGGGCATCGTATGATATATGACGACCGACAGCCATGTTCATGCACACGGTTTATAGGAACTACATGACGCCAAGTTTGGAAAACGTGAGGAGATCCATAGAATCAAAACTCTCACGTCCCTTGGGGAGGGCAGATAATTTTTCCCCCATATGTATGCACTATCAGCAACACGGGCGGTGATGTGTCGTGGTAGATGGAGGGTAGTTTCTGGTGGAGAGTAGGAAAGCACAGTTTGTTGAATAGTTTGTTGGGCGGAAAGATTAGATTACGAGAGTTTCTGTTACCGATCAACAGTTTTATTCACTTTGTGTATCTAGCTCCAGAACTCCACCTTCTTCCTCTACTTTTCCCTGTTCCCCTCCTCTTCCTCCACCTCCACTGTCTGCTGCAATGGAGACCCCTACATCCGCAGACTGGGACTCTGTCCTCCAGTTTGTCGCAGATCCTCTTGACTTGGAGCCCAAGACGACGGAGACCGCCGTGCTCCAGACAGGTAACAATCTCCAGGTCCCAACGCCTCCGGTACACTCAATCCTTCCGATTGTTTCTCATTGCTCACCGATGTAAAAGCTGTCCAATGATGGCACTCCTGCCACAGAGGAACCTGCAGAGGCCACTACGCTCGTTTCCATCTCCACAACATTTTATCCAGGAGCACAAATTCACGAAGCCACGCCGGATGTTGTCCTCCTCACATTAGACAGTGTATTTTTCTATGTGCATGCTTCGGCTCTTCTTGGCTCTTCTGGAAATCGATTCAACGGCCTGCTTCCCTCGAATCCAGGATCATGCGAGAGCCAGGATGCAGTACTCTCAATCCCCGAACACTCAACTGTTCTTAACGTTCTCCTGCATATAATTTACGATATGTCCTGCATCCATTATTCACCACCCTTCCCAACCCTTGTTGCTGCCGTCAATTGCCTCTCAACTTATGGTATCTCTCCGAAACTTGTCATTGTACCCTCAACTCCAACATATACTTTGCTCCTTTCCTACGCACCGTTGTTTCCCTTGGAACTCTATGCGCTTGCAGCATCGTTTGACCTGTATGATCTTGCAGTAACCACGTCGTCACACCTTCTTTCTTTCCCTCTTGCCACTATCACAGATGAGATGGCAGAATGCATCGGACCGGTATACCTGAAACGGCTCTTCTTTTTACATTTTGGACGCTCTGATGCCCTGAAGCGTGTATTGCTACCTCCGCCCCATCCACATGCACCTACCCCCTGGTGTGATTTCAATGAACAGAAAAAATTGACCCGTGCCTGGGCGTTGGCATCAGCATATTTGACATGGGATGCCAGACCCGGTGTGTTATTCGTGTTTCTTCGGTTCAGAGATAACCTGAATCCCATATACAGATCTTTCCACAAATTCAATGGAATCGGCGCTACGGCCTCTTACAGAACATCTGACTTGCGATCAATGTCAGTCGGCATTGAAGGATAGAATCAAGGCTTTAGTAGTTCAATGGTCGAGTGTGAAGGTGAGTGTCCATCATTGGTAGCATCTCCACGCCTTGATATTCTTATAGCACACGATTTAATCCATAACATAGAATCTCAACAATTCCTTCATGTCACTCCTCAGCATGTACCCATCCAACTTCCGAGTGCTTGCATGGCCGGTTCCCGTTTAAAACTCACGAGAGTCCAAAAATAAACACCCCTTCGCACTGGAAGATATGGTTAATTCCTTCTCGCTTTCCTCCTTGTTTTATAGTGTTTGTTCGTTTTTTTCGTTGCATGCACAGGGGATGTAATAAAGCCATCCCCAAGTCATGTTCTCTCGATTATAGCGCACCGGATAAAATAGCATATACGTATCTGTCTCTACCCACACCTGTGAGATTGTACTTCTAGTCTCCCCCTTTTGTGGTTTTGTGTACTGTAGTGAAAGCAAGTGTACCTATTTCAGGTGAATTTTGGAAATGCCCTAAGCTTCGAACTTTGTTTTGA
>Ga0153987_1000271_pt1 | contig 18045 bp, 22 predicted proteins | sample TSNC071MetaG_FD_102279 | JGI IMG/M metagenome (GOLD analysis project Ga0153987, IMG submission 102279) | Attine ant fungus gardens microbial communities from North Carolina, USA - TSNC071 MetaG | ecosystem: Host-associated > Fungi > Mycelium > Unclassified | place: USA: North Carolina, William B...
ACAACGTATGAAGACATAGATGGCTCAAATAAAGTTGGGGAAGGTCATAACCATGCTACCTGTGCCCATCATGATGCTGCTGGTAATGGGACAAGGGATGATCCTCATGTTATCAAGATGATCCGACAAGGACAGAAACTCTACTCTCTCCTAGAACAAATTCATAGCCCCGTCGAAAGGGATTTATACGTACAGGAGTTGATTAACGTGGGTGCATTGTTAGCCTATCCTCACCCTGAGAGTAGTCCTCTTGCGAGATACCTCTCGATGGAGAGGCGGGAGGCTGTTGCTGAGCAAATTAACAAAGCCATTCTTGGTATGTTTGATTCCATCGATTTATTAAACTCTGCATGTCCAGGTTCATGTGTCATCGTTCTGCTCCTAGTTCGGACAGGACAATCGCCGATCTCAAAGATCGAGGCTGTCATAAGATATACCACAATCCTTTGGACCTTGGCTAACGAACTGAAGGTCAAGGTGAGACCTGGAGCTGTTGTACCGCCAGTCATTTCGATACAGAAAACATCGACGCCACCTTCGCAGACGAAGCAAGTTTCTGAAAGTGACCAGGTATGTTCGAGTAACGTGTGGTGGGAACTCTTAAAGATGTATCAAAGCGACAGATAGTGCCGCCGTTCAGCCTCCAGACACTTCTCAACTTGTGATCATCGAAAACAAGTCTCAGGACTTTCTCACCGTGAACATGAGCACCTTCCGGACGTCGAATCACCAGTGTCGCGGCTTTTGACTTCAATGAGGGCTCAGCTCCTTTGAAGCAGTTCTAGTTCCTCTTCTGAGTTCATATTGATCAGATTTATAGAAACTCTGTTGATAGGAGTGAAGTCCGGGATACATCAGTACAATAGGCAGTCGGTTTTTAGTGCGGATGATGATCACAAAACGACCGTGATCTCATCCCACCTCCCTTTATTTACACCTTCCATGAAATTCTCTGGCACATAATTCCCTCGGAATCCGAGAACCTTGAGATGGTTCCATCGGGGCCAGTCTACATGCCTTAAATCCATGATCGGTGTATCCCTAGGTTGTTGCGGTCTTCCCTGACCATCAGGAAACAAGTTGGCACCCAGCCATGCATTGTACGACAGGTCTAGGATAATGATCAATGGGACAATGTGGGGTAACCGGTGCAATGATACTGGTATCGACATATTTATGAGTGCAAGATGTGTGAGTGTTGGCGGGAAACTGAAGAGAGTCGATGAAGAGATGGACGTATTGAAGAAGATGACTGAGTGCAGGGGTGAACTCATGTCTGCCTCTTCCATGTCCCATTCCCAGTCTACATGGATATCTTCCTCTGCATCACTTCCGTGCGATCGAATGAAATAATCATCTCTGAGTGTAACACTGGGACCGACAACAATTACTTCACCATCCGCATGCCCTTCTGACCCCCAAAGTGCATATAGATGAGCAATACTCAAGGGAGAATGGACGGCTGAGAATCGTATGAGATTTTTCCGGAGATGAGCGGGTACATAAGGCACGATCCCATCCTGGAAATCAGAGATAGTGCATGTGTCGAGCAGTATTTGGAAGCACAGGAGAGACAGGGAAGGAATTCGTAGCATGAATGTTTCGAGTTTCGGATTCCGAGGTGTGAAAGGCAAAGTAGAGTCCGAGGTGGATGATATGACGAGAGGTTGGTCAATTCGGTGATTTAAGACTAGTGATAGAGCTTCGCCTCTCCAAGTTGCAGTCTCCCATGTGTCTTGTCTCGAGTTCAATTTCCAGCTTTGAGGTGGGAGGGGACCTGCAGGTGATCGACAAGACACACCATCAAACATCGGCTCTCCTGTGTTTGACTTGAGCTGAATTGAGTGTGACTCAGACTCGTGGTATGCGAGATCGGCTAGGGAAAGTAAACGGAGAGGTAGGGATGGTATTGCATGGATGTTATAGATGTCATTAGAAGATAAGTACGATCGAGAGCCCCGTAAGTTTTGAAGATGACGAAATTGTTCCCCTCTGAAAATGAGATGAGCGCATGAGTAGGCCAACTGTTGAGGTAATACCTCAGGATATGAATACGGTCATGCACACCCCTTTGCGAGCACATGATGTTGTTTGTTGAGGATATGGGCAAGAGGACATCGCGTTGGTTCAGCCAATTTAGCTGGACGTGAACTGTCAGTAGTTGTCAGGTGCCATTAATTACATGATATCTAGATTGGATTTTTTCATGAGTCTTACTCAGTTCACTCGGAATCTCACTGGTCTGCAGTCCATTTCTGCATCTGAATTATCAAGCTAACCGGAGGCATTGAAAAGAAGCGATATTAAAATTGAAACAATCTACTCTCGAGGAATGAAGGGACTTGTCCTGTATGCAGGTGCCTCAACAATGGCAGGTAAAGTTTTGGCGAGCTCAGCGGTGCCAGCAGGGAAAGGAAGGTCGTCTACGCCTTTTGGTAGAACTTTCTCAAAGAGGCCTTTGATCTGATTGTGTTTGCCTTCAGCCATGATTTTCTTGGCGTCGCGAACAAGTACATGAGCGTCGTCAACGCCTGGGACGGCACCCTTGACAAAAATCAGGCCAAGCTTTGAGTCGACGCGGATGACAACAAGATTTTGTGTCGTAATACGCTGACCACCCATGCGACCAGCCATTTTTTTGCCGGGGAAAACACGTCCTGGATCCTGGAAATTTTATTGTAAATTGTAGTCATATAAAACCATGAGGAAAGAACATACTTGGTGTTGACCAGTTGAACCGGAAGAACGGTGAGATATAGATACACCATGACTAGCCGCTAGACCATGAAAACCCCATCGCTTCATCCCGCCCTGGAAGCCCTTACCGATACTTTAGGGGAATGAGCAACATATAAATGCTGGAATAGGGTGATTGTGCACACCTATTGGCTGACACATCCACGTATTGGCCAGGGACAAAATGTATTGCAGACAGTGTTGTTCCTATGTACATGAAACAGCGAGGACCCGTTTGTATGATTGATGACCTACCGACAGGCACGAGGGCATTTGGTGTCACGGGAAATTCTTTGACAATCCTCTTTGGAGATATCCCAGCTTTTCTGAAATGACCTCGCATCTGGATCGTTGTTGTTCGCTCTGGTTTATCCGAGGCGGCAACTTGTACAGCATGGTATACCGAATGATCACGCCGCACAGTACGAATATTGGCTGTCACCTGGCAATTCTCAATCTACAGATATTCGATGATTGAGAACACGAAAAAGCAAGGATAAAATAACACACCTGAAGCACGGTCACAGGGACTTTGACGCCTTGGTCATTCCAGAGGGACGTCATGCCACGCTTCCGTGCAATGAGGCCCGTTCGCATTGAGTTGGGAGTCCATTTTGTGGAAGTTGGAACATCGGGTTTGGAGGCCTCTGTACTTGGACTCGAAGCCGCGGTAGAGATTGTAGAATGAATGTGCCTTGCACAAACCCGAAGATGGCATGGACGATGAACCCAGAGTCTGAGCATGGCTGAGTTGTGACGGAAAACGCCGTTCTGTCCAGAAAGGGAAAGTGCCTTTTTCAATGCAAACCTGGCCATCGTATTATTGTCCACCAGATCCTTCAGCAAAAGCGATTAAGAAATCCAGAAAATTCGGCAAAAGCTACTACACAGTTGCTGAATATGGGGTCATCGGTGCTGCAACCTTAATAAAAAACGGCGGTAGACTTGAATGGGGATCACTGGTCTCATCGCGGCCAAGCGGTGAATCTGCTTCATATTCACAGCAGTCATCATTGACCTTCTGAAGCTCACAGATTTCAAGCGACCAATATATTGAATGTGTTTCCCGCCACCAAGTCTCCCCTACCAACTCAGCCAACGGTTACGACTAATCTACGGGCTGGCCAAGGGGTGCGTCCGAGTTGATATTGCCCTTAATTGCTCATAACTGGTTCTCAGACACACTTCTTGCGCACCAAATTTCCAGAAGCTGATTTTTCTACTAATGTCATCCGGAGCCATATCACGGAGGATGCACTTCATGCTACCAAGCTCACAAAATTCGACCCCTTGGAGGGAAATGTAGTGGATATTGTCGTTGGGTACAACAGAGAAAAATTTGTGGTATTTCCAACAGGAGAAATTGGTGCTGAACTCAGCAAGTCATTTCGCACCCACTTATCACTTTTTGAGGCTAATTGATACTCAGATATGACACCTATTGTGGAACACGCTAATGGGAAGGTCGTGATCACACCAACGGTCACTCCGAGGCGGACTTTCAGCACACCTATCCGACAAATTACATCTTCGACTACCAATGATATCCTTCCAAGAGGTTTGCGACTAATCAATGTGTTTTTGTGATTACCTTTGAAACATTCACTAGAAAGTCTAATCGGCATCCGGACGTTTGGTGCAACGTCCCTACTGAAACTTGATCCACAGGTTGGTGGTGTCCAGGATATCACATATTTTAATAGTCATGACGTCGGAGGCGTGCCAATTTTGGACGTTAGAGTTTCCTCCGATATTGCGCCTTTTGAGGTTCTCCTGGCTAACAATAACGGTGCTGTGTATGGTTGTAATCTTGCTAGCGGCCAAAAGACGATGTAGGTCTATGCAATTCTTTTTATTTTACTACTCTCTTGAACTAATTTTCCGAGGGTTCAACTTCATTCCAGGCTTGAGCCAGTTACAGTGAGCCCGTTTTGGAGAATTGGGAGGGGAGAGAGGCCCTCAGAGTGTACAGTCCTATCAGGGAAAGCCATGAACCTTCTTGACTTTCGGGTGAGTATAACCTGCTACCAAAAAAATTCATTGACGCGTAATCTTAGTCAAATGAGTTATCCCCTCTCTACAATGAACAAACACGGGATTTTTTGACCTCAAGTGAAGACTATGCTCAGGATGGCCTCATCCGACTCTGCTCTACATCACAGGTTATTTGGCTTGATTCACGGTACTCTGGGAAACCTCTTCTGAGTTACAAGCACCATCGGCAATATGACAGGACGCTCCAAACATCAACCATCTTCCTCGATGGTCCTCGTAAGTTATCATACTTCCGGTCCGGAGCGTTCTAATCCTAGGCTTAACTACATTCATGTAGCCATCACTTTCCTCAGCTCAAAACGCAATGGAATGTTGACAGTATACAATATCTCTCGTCATGATGATGGACTCATGCGTGTCAATGACTCGCCTTATAGTGTCATGCCTAATGCAAGCTATTGTCAATTCACAGGACTAGCATTTCTGAAACACGAATCTCGTGCTTTGAGCATGTTCAGAGCTGGTGAACAGGCCAGTGTGGACTGCGTTCAACTCGATATACCATCCGCTGAAGAGGTTGAAATCACTGTGTCTGTGAGTGTTGAGGAATCAGATGCAGTCAAGCAACTCGCAGATGATGTTGAAAACATGAAGACCAGTACGGATATTTTTGGGGATCAAGGAAAAGTCGTAACCGATCTGTTCCCGGCCTATGATCGTAAGCGCGAGAAAATATTTGGTATTCTCCCCTTCTGACAGCAGGCAAGGCATTTTTCGAATCCATGAAGAGCAACAGGAGAAGGCGGAGGAAGAACAAGCGGAGAGACTTAATGGCATCCTGGATCGACTCCCTACATTTTGGCAAATGAATGATAGTGCTTCTGAACACATGTTGACAAGGTGGAACTTGCTTTTGGCCGTCTTCCAGAATACCAGCTTATAAATCCTACCTAGTTATGATGTTGTTTATCGGTCAAACGAGAATCCCAGCAAATCTTCGAGATCCAATTACACTGCAGGCACTCTACTGAATTCAGCTCGTGGTTTTCAAGCTATTTCCCAGAACAGATTTCCGATAGAGGAAATACGAAAAGGCATTCCTTGGCATTACAATATTGTTGATATCCAGAATCGAATAGACCCATCTTTGGACCTCAGCCTGGGAGCTCGAGATTTGGCGGAATCTTTTCATTCATTCGATTTGATTCAAAATGATCGAACCGCTCTGTCTATACGCAGAGAGAACAATGCACGGGAACAGCTAGCTGTCGACCTGACTCTTTCAAAAGACGTTTTTTCTCCATCTCCTTTCATTCGTCCACGTGAAGTAGATCACGATTTGGAGACAATGACAGAGGCACTTTCACTGGGTGAGAACGATATCGGAGAGCCTCCAGAGATGGAATTTGGTTACCTAGTACCTGTGTCTCAGGGAAAGAAGAGAAACTATCATGAAAAAGACCAGGAAGCGGAGACAGAAGATGAAGCTCTAACAGGCAAGGTGTCTTTACCGATGGGGGTGCGACTACTATTGAAGGACTGGGAAGTGGGTACGAAAGCCCATGACTATGTCTTCCGAGATCCATACAGCACTATGGGCGGTTCTGGCTCCCACTCCACTGCATATTCTGTGCTGCAGGGATCCACGACAGCACCAAGCATGCTACAGCTCATGAACTCGCAGCAGCCACCAACAATCATGTCATCACAAGTTCCAGGCTTTGGCTTGGTGAACCAACCTGGCCCACAGCCGTCTGCAATGTTTCACATGGAATTACCTTCTAGTCGGCCGACTGTGACCCAGCCACAGGACGAGACATTAATATTACAAGATTACTCACAGCAGTCTGAGCAATATACAGCAAGTACACAGGTTCTTCCGGGGCCTCACGATGGACGGCAAAAAAAGAAGCCGCCGAAGAAACGGCTAGGTGGATTTTAGTATCGATGATTTCTATCAGTACATCATCTCTCTCATTGTATGGAGAGCCGATAAAATATTATTTCTGGTGTAAATACGTATACAGACTTGTCAAGCGTCATGCATAAGTGAGGGATTATTATCGGGGATACCAGAAAAGGTAAAAAAGGCAAAGGTGGTGCTAGCGCCCTTCCTTTCTGTAGCTCATCTAACCGTTCTTCTTTTTGTTCGCTCTTTTGGGCTATCGACTATTGTGAACAAATTCTTGAACACCTAGTCCGGGTGCACGAGGCTGGACTTTTCGGGCCAGTTCGTAAGGGCGCTCTATGGATGGAAATAGGTCCGTGCTCAATTTTTGGTTTTTGCTTCATGATCCAAGTACTGGTGGTTTGGCTATGAGTTCCCACTGATAGCTTATGTATTTAGGACACAAAATAACCCTTCGTATGGCCCGGCAGTGCTCAATGATGCTTTACGACGTACGCTTGTTTTATCAGGGGGGTGGAGCATCCTCAGACATGATGTTTTCGTACAGGCAATAAGGCTGTTGTGTGCGCCCTTTCGGCCAGTTACATATCAACGTTTGCAGGGTATCCGGTATGTATTCACCTTCCATACGATCCTTGTCTAAAGAGGAATATGATGCTGTATCTTGATTTCTGTTATGTAGCTCGACTCTATCAAGTCCAGGTTACAAACGACGAAAGGTTCGATAACAATCCCACGGCTCGCGGCTCTAGTGTACAAAGAGGAGGGTATCATGGGTTTCTATCGAGGCCTTTGGATACCCTTGATGACCATCTCATTCGTCCGTGAGTGTCCTTAGTGGCAGCAACATTCGTGAGAGCAGCTATGAACGTTAATCTCCAGGTGCTTCTAGTTTTACAATTTATTCACGAACAAAGGAATATTGCGCAGAACACAACTACTTTTGTCGACCTCACATTGTAGATGCGGGTCTGACCGGTGGTATCAGTGGCGCCATGTCTGGCTCATTGATTTCGTTTGGAAGTGCACGTAAGTCTCACTCTGCTATTTCTACTCTTGCGCCTGCTCTGACCCGCTTGGTCCTAGCATTTGAGCTCGTGAAGGTTATTTTCATTTTTCATTGTCAGTGAAGTCTTCGTCAATGAATACCCTGTCTGGTTTTTATGCAGGTCCGACGACAGTTGGAATACAGTATCGCCCACTCAAAGGGTATCACCCTCGTTCGACCACCTGGCACTGTGGAAGCCGTTCGAGAGATTTTTAGGGCTAACGGACTGTGTGGGCTGTACACCGGCTTTAGGCTCCATTTCAGTGCGTCATCGCTTTCCGAGTTTCATGACAGTCTGCTGATCTTGGATTTTGCAGTACGTGATACAGCAGGCACAGCGCTATATTTTTTGGAATATGATGGAATGCGTCATATGCTTGGTCGAAGTAGATCAGGTGTACAGGGACCTACGCCCTCATGGTTCCCCGTCCATCCTTCACTGGTTCCTTTTGTTTGTGGTTCTGTTTCAGGTGTATGGTTGCTCTTTTTGTTTTCCGTGTTCCTATCAACTATATTTATGGTCAGGTTACTTCTTGGGCTCTCATCTATCCCTTGGACGTGTGAGTGATGTTCTTTAGCTTTCTTATCAACTTGATTTTTTCTGTGTAAAGAGTGAAAACAAAAGTTCAGCAGCGAGCTCTGGCTGGTGAGAAGTATCGAGGTCCTATCGAAACTCTGCATAGATTAGTACGCGGTAAGTGAATTTCGTCCGAATTTCAATGTACTCCCTTCTGATCCCTGTAGGTCCTGATCCAACTAATCCCAGACCTTTGTTCGCGGGGATTGGAAGATTGTACCGTGGCCTAGGCGTCAGTGCAGTGCGGAGCATTACCACGCACGGTCTTCTGTGGACACTCTTCGACATGACTGCTCTTTACATCGACAGCCTTCCACCATCACCGCATCGGACGCGCCAGGACAAGTAGATGAAATACACGAACACACCTCAATATGGTTGATATAACTCGACCATTTGTTCTAATCAGCTTCGGTAGCTTCACTGTTCGCCCTGCTATGTTAGCCCTCGGTTGCTTTCACGAAGATCTTTGCATCTTTAACTGTCCCTGTTACTGTGGTATTCATTTCATCACAAGTTTAACTTAGAATTAATATCGATGCAATCTGTACTATTACGACACTATTTTTTTCTTCTGCCTAGGGAAGAACCACTTTATTGGACCTGTTGTCTTTGAGGCTGCAGTCATAATCATCAGAAGCGGTGTTATCTCAGTTCAAGTTGACATACAGTAAAGGAAGGATAAACTTTTTAACTTCAGTTGTTTACTAAACCAGTAAACTACTTCCTGACACTGCTCAGTACGTCACATAACTTTTTTGGGAAGTGTGACAGTGTTGCTGGAGATGATGCATGAAGACATCACTTTCTGGGAGAATTTTAGTCAGTATTGACTAGACAAGTATGGATTGGCTTCCCATAAACAGAAAAAATGAGATCACAGATGACTGTTCTGTGCCGAGTATGAATTATGTCTCATTCACCAACTCAGACCACTACCATGAGTGTAATCTGTTGCATCATTCCCAGGACCAATTCAACATGGTCATCAGAAGTTTTGCGCTACTCCATGCTGGATAGGATAACCAGAGTCCTAAAGCGCAACTGATACTTCTTTTCCATCCGTGACCTAAAGCACAATGCGTGATATTTTCCTTGTCCGAACCATACATTGTGGGCACATAGCAATTACAGAATACGGTTAACGTATAATCAAACTTTTCCATAATTGTCAGCAAAATTGTAAGCCTATGTTTATCCGTGAATGACAAATTCTCCAAATTCTAAATATAGTATGTGACCTATATAGAAATCCTGGCAATTTGCCGATCTAGAGAAGTCTGGGAGTTTAAAATTCGGGCCCAGTACCTTGGCATGAAGCATTCTGGGAGACCTCAGACTTTCCCAGTTTTCACGAATCATCCAATGTGAAGATAGAAAAATGACATGTTTTCTAAATGTTCTCTCAATGTACATTGTCCTTCATTCTCTCACAATTCATCTTGACCAACCCTCAGCAGGATGATTCTTTTTTCTTGATCACTGAGCTATGCATCTAAACTACGATTCCATTCTAGCATGGGTTTATCTCGATTGTACATAGTCATCGATCTTCAGTAACAGGCAAACGGTCTCAATCGCAAGTTCAAAAGCACTTGTCAAGACAAGAAGCGGCTGCACTACATCTTCTTCCAGAATATCTGAAATCAATCCCTGTATTGACTATATGAGTGTGTACGATCAATACGAGCAATAAGTCACCGACCTTACGGACGTTAATCCCGGCATTGCGTTCCCCAAGAGCATGGCGGTTTCGAAGCTCTGTCACGATGGCGATAGGATTTAGGCCGGCATTTTCGGCCAAAGTAGTGGGGATAACTTCAAGAGCTTCCGCATAGGCCTGGATACAGTAGGCCTCCATTCCCTTTAGGGTCTGAGCATACTGCGAAAGCAACCGAGATACATGAATTTCAGGTGCACCACCGCCTCCAATAAGAGCACTAGACAAGCAAGTTAGGTAGATAGATAAGCCAGCACTTTCATGGACTGACCGCTTCTTCACAAGGCAGCGAACGACACAAAGGGCATCGTGCATACTGCGTTCGCATTCTTCCACAACAAGGTTATTAGTACCCATTGCAAGGACACTGACAGTTTTCCCTCTATTCTTGATACCCGTAATCTTGACGACCTTAACACTCGACTCACTTGTTTCTTCGACTAAATCGGCGTATCCAAGCTTGTCTTCTGTAAATCCTTCAATATCAGCGATAGGTTTGCAGCCGAAGCTCTTCGACAAGAAATCAATTTCGTCACGTTCAACGTCTTTTACCACAAGGATGTTGAGGCGTTTGAGAAAATTCAGGGAGATGTCATCAACCGCATCGCGAAGAATTGATTTTTGAATGAGGAGAACGTTGCAGTTGGCCTTTTTGATGCGTTTGCAGAGGTTGAGAATGTATTGACGGCCTTCCTTGATTACTTTGTCCATCTGGCGATAGTCATTTATTACGACTGTGTTGTCCATCTGAGATGGTGTAAGACGTTGAGAATCGAGATAGAGGGAAAGTACTCGCGTCTGGTTTGGGTGCACTTAGTTGAAACTGGATGATGGCAATTTTGGCTTTCTCCATCCTTGTAGGGCCTCCAGCAGAAACAACAACATTTTGGTTCAAGACGACACCATCCACCAGTTCTGTATCTTCGATGGTTCCTCCGACCTTCCTTACAATTCGGATATCTCGGAGGTCGACATTAGATGATGTCGGGGTAACAAGACGAGTAACAGCAGATACTGCGATAGGAGCAAGTGTCGAGGAATATTGAGATACAATCTGGACATGGTAAATTGATCTGAGCCAGAAAGATCTTGAGTTCACACCTTGGAGTTCAGAGAGGTACTAGCTGCACGCAAGAGTGCCGCTTTATCATTCAAGTCCACAGGCGTGGAAATCTCTGTCAAATACTCAACAGCTTTCGCAGAAGCTTTCAAGAAGGCTTCGGAAATGGTAGTGGGATGGATGCCTTTCTGCAGCATTTTTTCGGCGGCTCCAAGGAAGCTTCCAGCGAGGACAACGACCGAGGTTGTGCCGTCACCTGCTTCGATGTCTTGGGCAGCGGAAAGATCTACAAGCTGTGACGATGTAAGAGAGACGAGATGAGTGTAAAAGTTTGAGGCATGCCATCTTTGCCGCAGGATGAATAGCCTGGATGCTTTTCAATATGGTGGCACCATCGTTCGTTATGACTGTCTCTCCTTTGGACGTTTGGATCTACACCCACTTGCTTAATCAACTTGCATGAGGGAAGGATTAGTATCACTGAATCATACCATCTTATCCATCCCCCGAGGACCCAACGATGTCCGAACAGCATCACTGATCGCTTGATAAAGTTCATCTGACCTTGTAATGTAGTTCCACGCAATGAAAAACTCACCTTTCGCTGCGACCATATTTGACAGTCGTAGTTCCATTGGTTTACCCTGCGGCACGAGTCAAAAATTAATCATCTCAACCGATGCTTTAATCTTGCCTTGTCTTGAAAGGCTGCATTTGCACCTAAGCTGTGTCTGGCAACGCCCTGTTGAGCATTTGTGGGCGTTTTTGAGGCCATAGTGGAAAAGTGAGAGATTAGAACAGACGCGTTGCCAATAAAAGCAATGATACGTCACATCTGTGACTTGGATTGCGCGTTTCCCAATCCCCAATTGTGTTGGAATCCATTTGAATTATTTGCTTGACTTCTTTCCATGAACATGGATTTTGTGCGTCGTCTCCGAGCACAACTACCATGTACGCTGATATAATTTACAGTTTGGTGGTACAGGTCCAAATGGACTATTAGCTCAACTCGCTGGGTATAGCTTCTATATCACTCTCCCAAATGACCATTAACTCTCGACTAGTGGTTTTCCAGGTGCTTTCGGACCTGGAAGAACCAGTAGAAGTCCGAGATCTTATGATGAATACCTTAAGGCATACAGTGTTGCCATGCTGCCAGGCCGTCAAAGAGACAACGTTTCTTATGGTGGAAAGGGTGCTTTGAGACTCTTTACTGCTTTGGATCTCTCTGATTCGTTATATAGTTATCATGCCGCCATCTGCATTGGCTAGTCTTACCAACTTGGAGATAGAAGGTCCTTGGACATTCCAATTACGAAATCCTGTTAATCCGGCAGCCTCCACACATGCTGGTGTGCTTGAATTCATTGCAGAAGAGGGTTGTGTGCATCTGCCTTATTGGATGATGACGACTCTTCGATTGAACGAAGGAGATGCCATTCGTATAACCGGGACCGAGCTCACCAAAGGTAAATTTGTCAAGCTACAAGCACAGAGTGTACATTTTCTAGAGATTTCAGATCCTAAAGCCGTGTGAGCATGCAGTACCATAACTCCCTCACCAGAATACTTGACTCATAATGTAACAGGCTTGAACAAGCTCTTCGTAATTTTTCCGCATTAACTCAGGGCGATATCATCGAAATTGTCTATAACTCCATTGTCTTTGGGCTCCTTGTAATGGAAACAAAACCTGGTGGAGAGGGAATCGGTATCTTGGACACAGACCTCGAAGTCGACTTTGCACCACCTGTGGGGTATGTCGAGCCCGAACGACCCAAACCCATACAACCAGCTACTATGGCTTCTAAACTAAATATTGACCTCAATTCACATTCTCCTGGTTCCTCACGGCCAGGTTCTTCTATGGCTAGTGCATTTGCAGGAACAAGCTCGGCACAAACAGTAGTTAGCAAGGGTGGAGATCACTGGGAGAGCTTCAAGGGAAAGGGCGAGACATTAAATGGTAGGAAGACCAAAGGAAAGGGTGTTAGCCACAGGAAAATAGAGGAAGTTTCTGAAGGGAGCAAGATTATTCGAACCGAGTACGTATCTATTATGTAGAGGGTAGCTCTTCCCTAATCTTGGCGCTGTCCTAGCAAGCACCGCATTGTGAACAATGACATGCTGGAATCTGCAGCCAAAGTCCCTGCAGCACTCAATATTCCGTTTGGACAACTCTTCTTTGGATTTAAAGTGAAAGAGTATATTGCGCCCTCGCCAACTCCAGGTTCACCAGAGTTGGATTCAAAAGTGGGTTACATACTCATTGTAATTCTCTTGAGCTGAGTTCAATCTAGTCCTCACCTCAAACATTCGGTGGTGCAGGCCAAACACTGAGTGGTCGGCTTCTCGGGATGTCACCAACCTCACAATCCAAGGAGAAACATCAAGAAATACCAAGTGCACATACCTGGGGTGCAGAAGGTCGAATACTTGGATCTGGTAGTGCAGGTATGCCGGGGCCTTCGGATCGCAGCAGAAAAGTGCCCTTGAGAGAGCGAAGCCCCACTCCTGACTTTGGCGTTGACGACGATGACGACGTGATCATGATCAGTGATGATGAATAAATCATATAACAGTGTAAATTAGTTCAGCCGCTCTCAAACCCTTCAATCCGGACGCACGCATCATTACCCTTCAATCCATGGTTGTATTCGAAAATCTATGAACAGGGATGTTTTATAGCATGACGACACCAATTCCTTTGCCTGCCGGAACGTCTCCCTGGGCATCAACTCCAGCCAATGGAGCTGTCCTCCAATTGAACAGATAGAAGTTCAAAGAACCATCCCCGATTCCAAACTACACATCTAAGTTCAGAAGTTGCACGAGGCAGATACAGTAGAATAACACGAACCTTGAGGTCCTGTAAAATTGATACATTGTCCATCAATGTCAGAGCGTTGAATACGTCAAATTTAGCGCGATTAGCAATTATGAGCGCATCGGTGATCAATGCATGCAGACGATCTTTGAGGAGCCCGTCTTTCTCTGCATTGGGTTCGAACGCAACATCACAAGCATAGTAATAAAGATATGCAGCCTCCAGAACTGGATACTTCTGATTCCCAATGACCGTCGAGGGCAAAGAATAGAAAGAAAAAAAGTCGGTTATCCTACGTGTTTGAGGATCCTGCAACAAGTTTGGTGATTAATATGCAGCAATACATCTCAATGAATATAAATCACTTCAACAACGTATGCCCACGTTACTTGGCCCTTCCTTCTTCCGGGACCATCATCACCAACATTGCCCTTTCCCCTCCCACTCAGAAACTGATGTTTTATCTCTTCCAGATCAAAGATTGGGTGCATGCCAAACCGTTGGATGTATTTCGTGAAAAGATGAGCGACTTGAAGCACATCTCGGTCTTCCATCTCTCGGATGCCTGCCAAGATCACTGAGTCAGGTACCATGTTCAATCGGATCATGCGAGCTTGTGTAGAATTCCGAGGCACAGGACAGAAGCCAATGTCGACAAGCTTTGGAACATTCAGAGAGCGATGATGATATCTATTGAGATTACTCAGATATTAAAGTCAATTTTAAAGCTAAACAAACGATTAACCCACCGGCAAGTAGATACTGGTGTTGGGACAACCACACCAGCAGTATATATTGCTTGAAAGGTGCCTTTCAAATGCGTCTGGCGGGTTACTTCTTTGATCAACAAAGGGGCCAGACGTTTTGAACGCAACCGTTTGTGAATGCAGAGGTAATTGATTTCCGTTACATTTATTACACTAATGATGATCTTTCAGGTCGCTTCACAATCAAATACTATGTCTCACGTACTTCTTGCGAACCTTCAGAGTCATAGGAACACCCGAGATGAATGCCACCAACTTCTTGGTAGCTACCAGGCGGACACCGATGTGCCATTCCTTATGATATCCCGGAGGCATCAGAGCCCTTGTGTGAACCGAAAGTGTGAAATTTGATGGAAACAAAGTAGTATATATCTTTCTTACCACTGCAGGAATTCGGCGCTATACTGGAATCTGAAGCTTGCTCCTTCATCCTCCACATAATTTGCCGACAGCAGATCATAGACCTCTTTGCACTGAGATGAAATGGACATGAGACAAATTTGATACAATAAAAAATATAAACCTGATTGGAGTCACTGATGTCCAAGATGCTCCATTCAAAGTCCTTGAGTAACGGATAGGGCTCTGAACGAATTTCTTCTATTGGCTTTGACGGTTCGATGTACCCATCATCGATCGGGGGTCCTTCGCCTAGCAGTGAAATGATGCATAAGTTATTGAGCATCAAATGCATCAGATTAGAGGGACATACAGACCTGGTTGAGGCACAGGTTGCGTTCCCCAGAACTAGACACAGAAAGTGATGTCAATACATCAACACGAGAGCCAGAAGCGGATAAATGACCTTATGCCCGCCCATATCCTTCTTATTCGGCTCTCCATGCACGACCTTGCCTTGCATGAAGCTTATGTTCATAGTCTTTAGCCGTACCAACGCCTCTGTGATGTTTTCTACAGTCAACTTCTCTTCTGGGATACTACCATCCGCTGCAACTTTGTCCAAAAGTTCATTCACGAGTTCCTCTGGGATCTCAGACGTTCCTGAAAGTGCATGAGGTGTTTTAGGCACTTTCTTTTTCCTCTTCTTGGAGGTGCTGACACCCATAGATGGCTTTACACCTTGGTTAAGAACTCGCACTTCGTCTTCCACTGTTTCGCCATCCTCGTGGTGTCGAACCAGGGGAACCTCAGAAATCGACTCAGGCTCAGGTACCTTATCCTTGAATGTCATGAGCGATAGTGCACTCAGGGTCAAAATTCTCAAGGACAATTTACGTCACACACACACACGTGGCTGGCATCAACGATAACAGATAAGATTTCCTGCCTGTAAAAAAAAATCTCTGATGACTAAGAACTAGGAAAGAGTCATCAAAGAGTCATCAATCAAATGGAGCCTTTTTCACACGGCGGATATTTAAATGTCAAGTCGCCATTTGAATTGGGATGTCAAGTCACCTGTCAAGTCATTTAGATTTGTCACACAGTCACGCTTAGCCAATACAGACGTAGCTATGCCACCACCTCGCCAGGTCATCTGTAGCTGCACTGATTGTCGCCGTTATACTTTTCTCACACCTAGTAATCAGCTTATCCATGGAAAATTAGTGTCACCCAATACTCGTACAGCACATTCACGGAGAAATGTGGTAGTAGACAATACTGATCAGGTAAATTATAATATATCCAATTATCATCGAACTCATTGATTCTGTAGTCCCAAGACAGAGTCTTCCTTCCTACAACAACTCGTCATGAACCAGAGAATGTGGGCTATGATGTTAGATAATCAGATGATGGGTGCCAAGACTTGTGCTTGGACAATATGGGTGAGTTTGATGACAACCAAGACATCAGTGTCTGGTTAAAAGACGATGTCAGTCTTTTTTGTCTCCTTGCAGATGACCCTCTCAATTTGTACTAGCCTTCATTATCATCTGGAACTGCTGATGACTCGACTCCTTCCCTCTATGAACAATCTGTCGATCATATTGCCTGCGCTTTCGGTGTTCATACAGTCCTTCCCCTGGCATTCGAGAAGTTTCTCTCCATGCTCGTCAGTTATGACTGGAGAGCTTGTCATGCCGAACTCATGGCTATAGCAGCCATTGCCAAGGGAACTGGCAATAACATGCTCAACGAACTTGATGGAACTGTACAGTGAGTTCCAGTCGATTTTCTACTTGATACTTCCTCACTTTCCAGCTAAGAACTATTATTTCTATGTTCCGTGATACCCATTCTCGCGTACACTATGCTGCCTGTCTATGCATATAAGCCCCAATCGGTGCTCTCTCACCTGTTCCATGTCTCTCATCTAGGTAGAGGCCAATTGTGCACTGACCTCAAGGTACGCTCATTTGCCGACTTTGCCATTATACACACTGATCCTGAGCCTCCAGTATATTTACATGCCGCTGCTGCTCTCATCAGCTTTTGTGAAGGCATTGAGCACGACACTCTGGTACCTTACCTCGACCCCATTGTTGAAAATTCCTTCCATGCTCATCAGTCACGATTGGAGAGCTAGTCATGCTGGACTCACAACTATAACAGCCATTGCCAAAAGAGCTGGCTCAATGTACTCGATGGAATCGTACAGTGAGTTTCATTTGATTTCCTACCTGATGCTTTCTCACTTTTTAGCTAAGACTCATCATTCCCCTGATACAGCTCCTCATCTGTATTCAAAGTCAATTTTCTGTTTGTATTCCCATATCATGTTTGACAGTATAAATCTATAATTCCATTTCATTCAAATCCTCCTCATCTACCGAGATCTCCTCACTCTCAACATCAGATAGGTCATCTAATTTGTACCTAGCCAAGACCTCTTCGCCATACTTGTGCATAAATGCTTTATCACCTAGCCGTTCATCCTGGCCATGTGTAAATGTTTGTTCTATATCTGGAAGTAGTGCAATAGACTTGTTGGTGATCTTACTGCATAATTGGGGCTGAAGACGATTAGAGAAGTCAGGGTCATAGTAGTCAATTGGAACCCCTTGTAGAAGTGTAGAAAATTGTAGTTCACTGGGCATGCAGTGAAGTCGGTCCTGACGCCGTCTTTTTGTATAATCATATCGTGCATTTTCTTCTCGCTTCCTATCAAGCAACTGAATAAACCTATTCATACTAGCAGGGCATTCAGGGCGACGCTTAATCCAGTATATCAGTCATCCACCTTCCGGATCAATATGTATATGACTAGGTGGAATCATATGTGAATCATATGTGCATCTTCATCATCCATAATATTGATAAGAGAGATAGTAACTGTACTAATAAGGAAATTCTCAGATATTCCATCTAATATTGCTTAAAAAAAAGAAAGGTTGTAACATGTAATGTAGTATAGGGACCTGAATTCAACCATCTTCAAAGAAACTCTGTATATTTTCAATATAATATACAATAGCAGCCAAGTCTAACATAGAGGACT
>Ga0153987_1000272_pt1 | contig 18043 bp, 15 predicted proteins | sample TSNC071MetaG_FD_102279 | JGI IMG/M metagenome (GOLD analysis project Ga0153987, IMG submission 102279) | Attine ant fungus gardens microbial communities from North Carolina, USA - TSNC071 MetaG | ecosystem: Host-associated > Fungi > Mycelium > Unclassified | place: USA: North Carolina, William B...
CAAAAATGATGCTAGAAGACCACAGCAAGCATAGACTGTTGAAATATCAACTGGCTGAAGGTTCAAAAATGTGCTGAGCTAACTGCTATGAGTCATCATAAATAACAGAGTATCATCAGAGTATCATACAACCTAGACATACAATCAGTATAATATATTTCTACATCATGCCATATGTGAAAATGGAAAATGTATTACCATTCTTCTTATTCCAACCTCATTCTTGACTTCTGATGTCTATATCCACATCTCATTGGACACCTGGATTTAAAGCGTATAGACATGAAAGCAGAGCGTATAGACATGAAAGCAGACACTTAATCGTACTCTTTGCCACTCCGTTGCTTCACCCGTTTCATTTTCTTATGTTTTTTGTTTCCTGACCTAGCATTTCCTAGTATAGATGCAAGACGCGCGTTCTTGAAGCCCAAGGAAGATCCATCGTCAGCCATGATATTCTGATGCGGATAGAACTTTGCTCTCGAAAATTTTTGCCCTGTTCTGTTATGACCCTGAATTATCAGGTGGGATGATGAAAAATTATCCCCAAAGAAATCACTGTCGATAGTGTTGGACCCCCGATCGTTCACTGGCCTTGTGCTTGCGACATCTGCGGATAACACAAAAGTGTCGGAATCTTTTCCGACACGAGTTGAAGGAGTTTTTTTCTTCCTAGCTGTCCTTAAGAGCATGAGACGTCTCGTTTTTTCGTTGAACGGACCCTCTTCAGTGTCAGGAGGAGGATGACAGAAGAGGAGTTTCGCATTAACGTAGTCCTTCAGGATATAACGAGCAGCCCGAGCTTCGTCGGGATTGCCCTGGCCTGAACGCATATAACCGCGTGCGACTGGAAGGTGTCAAGACCAATCAATTAATTAACCCTGCACGACTTACTGGCATAGGAAATGAGGAAATCTTGCCCTGTTATCTTTCCGTCACCTCCCTCCTCTATTGCTTTAAACTTGATTGAAAGTCCATAAACAGCCTCTAAGATTTCCTTGGCTATTCGCTTCACAACCAGAGCTATCGGTGCGGTATATTCACGCATCTGATCGATTGGGAGAACCCCATCACAAATCAGGTCAGCCTTGGATGTAGCAAATTGAGGGAAAACTAGACCGGGACAATCGTAGAGGATGATGGAATCAGACAAATGGATAGTCTGGAAGTGTTTGGTCTTTCCAGGAGTAGACGAAACGCTGACTTTCTTCTCCCCAAGAAGAGAGTTTATTGTGCTGGATTTTCCAACATTAGGGTATCCAACGAGACCGACGCAGAGCTTTGTGGGAGCGTTTCCAAAAGAGTCACTGAACTCTGCCCCACATCATTATCAGAAGATGTTTAAGAGAAGAAATAGAAAACCAACCAGACAGAGGAGGAGCCATCTTGAGAAGAAGGTCTTCCAACTCCGATACCGACAATACTCGAGCCCTCGGATCCATGCTGAACTCATCATCCTCTTCGACAGAAAAATAATCATCGTCACTTGACAATTCGTTTTCAGCGTCGTCGTCTGATTCTGAGAGAGTCTGATTTTTCCAGACATTATCTTGCTGTGCAAGTCCTTCAACTTCAGAAAAATCTTCAGTATTTGATTTACTGGCAGTTCCTACTCCAGTGGTTGCCTCGAGTGCTTTTCTTCGTGCTTGCTGCATTGCAGCTGAACCTACAGCTGAGAAAAAGGCATGACGAATGTTTTTGGAATCAAAGTAGTCTGCCCAGAGCCGTCTAGAGGTCGATAAGCCTTGGAAAAGGGATCGACTCGAGCAAACACACCGTTGCTGAGCTGTCAGTAAGTCTGCCTTGTTGATGAGTAGTAAACTCTTTCGTTTCCCCTTCCCTGTCCCTTGTTTTCCCTCTGGTCCCTTCACATCCTGAATGTAGTCCTCTAAGTCTTGACAGCGGAATCTGAGGGGGTTTCGCGCATCCACTATTTGAACAATCAGGTGGGATCGTTCAAGAACTCGCCACAACTGTCTCCAGACTTCGATATTACGCTCAAATGGCGTCAAGAGGAAGTCCTCAGCCTCTTGAAGTCTGAATAAAGTAAGATCCCAGTTCTAAAATGAGGGCAAGTTACGACATACTCTGCAAGTCCTCTCCTCCAATCTAGAAAAGCAACTTTCTCTTGCTTGTCCAATTGAACAGGAGTCATCAATTTTGTCCAAGATGGTCTGCGAGGAACTCGTAGGCGCTGTCTGTTGGCTTCTTGCCTTTTGAGAACATTCGCCTCCTCTCGCTCAGTAAGGAGGTAAGGATTCCGGGTTGAGCTGGCAGCCTGATGGATTATTTTGACATTTCTTCGCTCTTTAAACATGAATATTTTTACGAGAGCGAGATGCAAAGGACCTGCCGGCAGTGAATTCTGTTCCTGCTAAAATGGCTGTGCTGAAAAACTCCTCGAAATCCCTCTCCTGAGTCACAGATTTGAGTTTGCTAGTCGTGTCTACGTCGATGGAATACTGCTGGCGTTATATGGAAACAAGTGAACAGGGTATCACTACGCACATTCCCAGTTTCTTGCATTCTTCTAGCGTCTTTGACCTTACGGTTGATGATCGCACGGCCCAGGCCACTCGAGTTTTGGTCTCGTTTCGGTGGCTGTGAATGTTGTATATGAGAACTTCTTTTAAGGCCAGGTGCATATCGTTTAGCTTACCATCTGGATGGAGGTGAAAAGATGCTTGACATGATTATGACATAATTATTATCTATATGGGGACATCAGGTGACTCAATTTTCTTTTTTGGACTCATTCTGCAACAGGGCAAACTAAGACGTGGAGGGCTAGATAGGGCCCAATGTCCAGGACGTGTCTGCAGGGATGTTAGCAAATTTATAAGCAGATGGTGACTCGACATAGTCTCAACATCTTGGTCCACTTTACAGCTGCGAAACTCGCAAGCCGATCAGAATCATTTGTAAATTCATTTGTAAATCCAAAGTGCAGGTCAGTATGCGACACAGTAAGTGAGAACGACTGCTGAAAAGTATTCATCAGCACATCCATATCCTAATTGAACTGAGTTCATTTCGACCATTCATCCTTGGCAGGTGTCAAAATCACTCCTCTTTGAGAAGTCTAGATGGAGGTCATGAAAGAATCATGCACAAGGGTAAATGCCGTGGTCTAATCAGCCAATGTCCTACATCCAGATTGTGTTTCACGGTCAGCGAATTTGGCCAGAGCCGAACATGAATTCAAATTCATGATACAAGCCATTTACTTACTGCCTTGCCGCAAGTGCAAGAGCCCATTATCGGGAACCCGGTTCCGAGAAATTTAGTAAGGATTAAATAAGAGCTAGATGGCTGCCGTGAGAAGAATCTTCGTCTTCTTCCTATGACGAAAACCACCACAATACCTACTCTTTACAGAGACTACCTTAGAACCATACGCAAATTACCGCATACCTATCTCCGGTTCAACGAATCTCTACTATTTTTCCCATCGACTGACAGCTCTGTAGGCAATTTTACCGGCTGAAAGTCCGAGATGACATGGAAACCCTCAAAGACACCCAAAATTTATATCTGCAGACTAAGAAATACAAAAGAATCGCCAAGGTCTTCCACTTTTATTTTTCGTGCTCTGCAATTTGCACGTACTCAACTCGGGCACAGGAACTACGAAGGATGAACAAAGGTCTCCAAGGTGATTGGCGATGCTTCGACCATATTCTTGATATTGCTTATGGTCGTAAGGGGAAGCTCAAACACGAGCTTATGAAGGTTTGTCTGTAAACCTTCCGTCTTGAATCTGCATGACGTATATTGCCTCCAGCCATTTCTTTCTGATTCAAATGCCCAAACTTCAATGCCCATTATTCCACAAATACCTTCTTCACGACCACCTGTTTACTCTCCTGGACTTCGGGCCCTGCTGATGAGTGATGTTTCACGTACAACGAAAGCACTCAAAGTCTTGGATCCGAACAAGCTGTCCAGTCAACGAATACCCCAGGCGGACTCGTCATGCGAAGAAGCGGCGTTGTTCGGCGGAGTCAGCAAGCGACGCGAGAAGAACCTAGTAAACCGATTTTTCAGACAGGAAGTGCAAAAAGTCTACCCTCCCCTCGATATAGATGTACAGGGTGGTCAGATGCCAAAAAAAGTCGGAATAAGGGGAGGAGCAGCACAAGGGCTGGGTTTACGAGAGGATATTGAATTTATCATCGGTCCGGCATGGAAATCTCCTCAGCTCACTCGGCGAGAACGTAAGGTCGAATGCAAAGACATTCTGGTTTCTCAACCTGTACAGCGATCTTCGCGCTGGCTAAGGCGACGATATCAGAGCCTCCTCAGCCGGTTGCCACGGCTCACGTTCACTCCCGGGGCAGAGATCGGTGTGGGTCACTATGCAGTTGAACGTTTCCCTATGGCTCTTGGGGATATACATAGCACTCGTGGTCGGCTCCTGCCTGTCGCCGCTGCTCCTCAACTTGCTTGGTTCGAGTTAGCTCCGGATCAGTCAAGAGTCAGAAGATAAATTACAAAAAAACGCTTGATCATTTTATCTTGTATTTCAGAAGATCGTATATACTCATCCTAGACACCTAGACAGCTCACAAAAGATCGCGTCATTGGCAAGCAATTCTGGATCAAATCTCTGGTTTGCGGGCTGGCCTGGTGCCTCAAGATTTACCTGAACAGGATTTTGTTTTCAGTCGAATTCCAGAATGCAGAGAAAAATATGCTTCCAGACTCTTTGCCCTGATCCAATTCAAGAGCATGACACCGCTAGGGACCATGTATGAGTATCTCAGAGTTGTACAGGCAGCGTCTTCCGGCAACAACAACCTAAATTAGGGCCTGTAAAAATTCTCGAGGAACACTAAACAAGCGCTCGTAGTAATCACACGACTAGAAGAGTAGCAGAGGTGCAAAGCTAGCTAGCAGTTACAAAGCATTCTACATCCATTTCTTGTAAAATACACTGTGGGATAAAGCGCAGAGCATTTTGATGTATAGCCTGTTCTTCACCTTAACCTACCATTGTTTGTCGTCCCACTAATGCTAGGCGACGATGGCGCGTCGTTGACGGTTCCTCTTATATTTGCTGTTGTCGGAGTGATATGGTATGTAGCGTTGTGGGCAATCGGGTTACTGGGGTGTTTTGCAGGGTAAGTCACTTCTCCAGGTTGTTTGACAAGCTGACATAAGAACATCAATCGAAGGAGACGTCGCTATCGTCTACGCCCACATTCTCCGTTGAGAGGCGCCCCAGCTAGTGCGGTACCTGGAGTATCTATTTTACGGCCTTTGAAGGCTCTTGACACGAATTTGTATGAAAACTTGGAGTCTACATTCGTTCAAGAATATTCCAACTTTGAAATTCTCTTCTCGGTTGCGGATGAAAATGATCAGGCACTATTTATTGTCAGAGAACTGATTACTAAGTATCCGCAGGTTAAGGTGGAAATTGTCATAGGTGAGGCGCATCCCAGTTTCCACCTCTATTTTCTGTGATCGTTCTGGGTACCACAGGTGAAGAAATTGTTGGTGTCAACCCAAAGGTCAATAACCTGGTCCGCTCGTACCGCAATGCTGCCCATGATATTGTCTGGGTCCTTGATTCGAACGTGATGGTTGACCCGGGGACTCTAGCACGTTCAGTTGATGCACTCATCAACCCTTCACGATCCAACAAGTCACATAAACGTATAGCTCTTATCCACCACGTTCCGTTTGCATTCATCAATGAATCCCAGCTTGGTTCCCGTATTGAAGAGGCATTCTTGAACACGAACCATGCCAAGATGTATATTGCTATCAATACTCTCGCACTCGAGTCCTGCGTCGTTGGAAAATCGAATCTGTATCGGCGTTCAGATATAGACAAGCTTGATGCGTCATTGAAACCTCACTCTCCGATTGTTGACGGAGCGGTAACCATATCGTCGTCTACTACCTGCGGGTTGCCGGCTTTTGGGAAATTTCTTGCAGAAGATAACACTATTGCCAGTGCTCTATGGCATGAACTTGACGTCCGACACGAACTTTCATGTGATATCGCCAGGAATGCAGTTGGAAATATGTCGCTATCCGATTATATCTGGCGTCGGGTTCGGTGGATCCGCGTGCGAAAGCATATGGTCCTTATTGCTACAATTTTGGAACCACTCACAGAATGTGTAATGCTTTCCCTCATTGCGAGCTGGAGTTTTTCTCAGCTCTTAGGAATGCCTCCCTGGCTCACTCTGTTACTGCATTATCCCTCTTGGGTAATGGTTGATCTGGATGTATATGAATCACTTGCTGGTCATCCGCTACCAGCCTCTCGGTTGTGGCAATTCCTGGGAGCTTGGACAATCAGAGAGCTGCTAGCATTTCCCATCTGGTGTGTGGCTATTCTTGGAGATGAAGTAGTATGGAGAGGGAAAAGGTATCAGATAATGCGAAATGGTGAAGTCAAGCATGCGACAGGTGAAGGATATCTCAGTTCATTTTTAAGACGACTATGTCCCACGAGGCGGAAGGATTATTATGAGCGGCTTGATAGTCCAGTAGATATATAGAGTCGTTTTTACTGATATATCGAGAGAGAGTTATACAAACAGATACGGAAAATTCTGAGCCTAGATAATTACAGAAGGAATGACAGAGTGTAGAGTGACTGAGGTATAGTATAGAGTCAAAGAAAAAGAAAGAAAAAGGGCAGTGCACGATGAGACAAAAATTACTGCCAGTCAACCTCTTAGTGATTACAAGGATGATAGGAATAAAGAACGTAAGGAGCGTCATGAGCGTCCGTCATAAATGATGTCAGAGAAAGCTCTTCCGGCTTGCCATCGTAAATTGCACACAACCCAATAATGGTAAATCATCACAACTTCTTCAAACCATTCGTCCGACCAATCACTGCAGCTATCACGAGAGATGGGTCGGACGCGAATCTTTTCTCCAATCGATGAAGTGACAGTGCTTTCTTCGCCCGTGCCGCGTTTTTGCCGCTCGTTGGAGAACCAATTCTTGACTTGCTTGAAGGATCTGGAGAATGGCGATGGAATAATCAATATCAGCAGATCTGATCATAAATGATGATGTACCTGTGGATGATGATTGCGAGTATAGCGATCCAAGGTTCAGCTGGGTACATTGTTATCTCATCATAGACCATTCGGAGAACGTGTAGCTGTCTGTCATTGGCTGGGGAGTTGTCGAGAGAACTTATTTTCTTGGCCTTTTCAATCATTTGAATCCTCTTGGAGCGCAGTTCTAGTTTCTTGTTGAGTTCGATAGTGGACTGCTGAGAGATACGGATCTTATCATGGTCATTTTTTCTACTGGACCTAGTCTTGCGGCTAGAACGGACGTCGGACGGGGATGACGAAGGTGAAGTTGAAGATGAGGGTGAGGAAAAATTAGAGGCAGTCAATATAGACCTTTTCGCCGCTGGGTGTGATGGGATAGAGTTGTGTGTGTTATTCAGATCAATGTTAGAGTCATTATGCGTGATTGGGGTGTTTTCGCTGCAGGGAATTGGTATGTGTACATCTGCAGTGGACTGGTGTGGTATGTTGTCGTGACAGGGGCCAATTTTTGGGCGTTCAATGTCGTTTAATGCAATGAGTGCGAGGATATGAAGGGGTCCTCGGCAGGAGGGGATGGTCATAACCAAGTGCATGCAGACAAAACCGAGAAATAGAAGGAGTGTGAGCGACTAGCGCGTCGTGACGAGAAATGAGAGTAGAAATTGAGTCTCTGGGACCTGGAATTAGGAAATGAAGTTATGGATAGTTATAAGGGATCAGTTGTGAACAGCCTTCGTTCTTCCGCGGCATATGCCGTCGTTGCTTTCTCAGCTTTTGTATTTCCATCTTCCCCCCTGACTTCTCACATACCATCACATTCCATTTATTATCACTCAGGTCAATTGCTTCCATAATAACGGCGTGTCAGGTCACATTTCTGCCTGTTTTGGCAATAAGTATCACTCCCATAGCAACTTTGTTAGTATTCCGGAGTACTTTTGTTCCGCTGAACAACACTGCGTAACTCAGTTGCCTTCCAGTTACCAGCACTAATTGCCTCCGATCACCTGCAGTGTATCCAACCAATCAATGCACTCCACTCTTTCCTCTTCAAATGGCCGACGTTAAACAAAGCATTATCGCATCTGTGTTTTCTCGCCGCAATGCAACTGGGAGCCTTGAAGAAACATACGTATCACACATCAAAATCTGGGAGGATGCAGGCACGGAAGGCAGAAAAGCCCGGTACATCCTACTCTCTCGTATGTCGTCAACGAGAGGTGACATCCCCATATTTATTTGTCATTTGTAGAGGCAAATAATGGAAGTGGATTCATACACAAATCTAAGCTAAACAATAATAGTACATTCTCTGTTGGCAAGACTTGGAAGCTCTCTGAACTTCGTGGGCTGCAAGTGATCACGGTGAGTGTTGGTTTTGCAGCCCATCGTTAGTTTTGACCTTCCCAATAGCCCCTGGTGTTCAATATCACGCTTTCAAGGACATATAAATGGCAGACGGAATCGCAGACAGATCAAAATAATTTCTTGATTGCACTCTTACGACTATTTCGACGGGTAACAGGAAGTGTAGCGTCGTTGCACTTGGAGGGCATACCAGAACCAGATACGATACAAGGTGCCCGGCCTTTATCTTAAATTTCCTTGCCATTACTCAGCGTGCACGCTAGGACTACACCAGACCTCATTGCAAGTAGTGACAGGTCAGGACAACCAACCCCAAAGTAATCCACGACCCGAAACACCGCAGACTAATGGCTCCCCACCTCATACACCGACTCCCCTCATCTCTCGCATTGGAGCAGCAATATCTCTTCCAGCCAACTCTGCCCGAGACCTCTCGACGTCTGTGCGTTCAGGGGAAACACCTCTCAAATCAACAGGGCGACCCCGGAAGGGCTCAGATGCCGTATCCGCTCAGCATCCTCAGGCTCTCAGGCTACATCCTAGTGTTCAACCTCAACAGCAGATACCGACACTTAATATACCTTCATCCAGCATCTACTCAAAGAGGTATGACGTTGACGATCAAGATGAGACAGTAGATCCCAGTCGCTCAAGAAAGGACTCGCATCAATTATCTACAGCTCGGACTGTACCTTCGAGTAGTTCGCTTACACCTGATCAGCATTCACCTGGAACATCTCCCGTCTCTTTATCTGCACGAACGCGCAAAATATCAACGAGGGAAAATGGACTAATGTCGCGTAAAGATCCTGGTGCACGAGTGTCATATTTTGACCCCATAAATCAGCCGAGTCTGAATCGTCTGATTGTAAACGATACTTCAGGAGATGTACATGGTGCGGTAGATGATCAAGTAGAATCGGATATTGGAGATGAAAATGAAAGTGCTCAAGATATTCTTGCGAATGTTGAGGAAATGATTGAAGGTTACGAGTGGGTTAGTGATGATGTCGTGGGGCGGAAGATGGCGCGAGGTGCAGCGGATTTGATTGAAGCCAGACTGCTAGATGAACTAATGGCTTTGGAGAAGGTCAGTGCTATATACGCAGGAAGATTATCTTGATGTAATTCCTCTAGGCCAACATTCATTCATTCTTGGAGTCCGATAACCGGATCAACACTGTCATGAAATTCATGGACGAAGCGATGGCGGAACTCGATAACCTCGATGGGTTGATTTCCTCTTATAAGATCCACCTCAACGTATGTTTTATCACAGATCACCACCGGGATATCTCTAACTACAGATTCAGGCTGCAGATGACGATATTTCCTATATCCAATCTCAAAACAGAGGGCTTCAAGTTCAGACTCAGAATCAACGAGTTTTGTTAAACGAGATTGAAAATCTCCTGGTGAGAGGGGTCATTTCTTTTGCGCTTTCTGAGTTGAGCAACCAATCCATAGAAAACCGTGCAAGTTGATTCTGATGCACTCGTTACTCTTACACAAGAATCGCTTGAGAAATCGCAAAGCATCTCGAAATTGGAACAGGCTGCAGCAGGACTCTACAAAGCATTGCAAGCTGGTAGAGACACAGGTGAGCTATTTTTCACAGTTCGTTACGTGGTATTTGTTCGAAGGTGATATTAACCAATATATCTTTGTGCGAGAAGATATGGCTGCTACCATGGAACGGCTCCAAGAATATCGCACACACAACTCTCAATTCTGTAAACGTATTCATGACTTTTTGACAATCATGTTTACTGCTCAGGTAATTCAGCGACCTTCGGTCAATGCGTTCGTAGTTTGAATCCTCAGGATCTCAGTCCAAGCTGTTACTTGGCGAATTTGGCGAGGTTAATGGCCTGACGAAGCCGAGTAAAGGGGCAAAACCGACCATCATACAGCATCAAGACATTGAAGAGTATCTGAGCAGATATTGTGGACTGATACTATACCTGAAGGAGATGGACGAAGCGAATTATGGGCGATTGTGTGCTGTGAGCACTAATTTGTTTCTTGCCCATTATTCCCTATGTGTTTTGACCCTATACCATTTTAGGCCTATTTTTCAGCTGCTAGTGAGCTACATAGCACACAAATCAAGGCACTGATGAGCATCTATCTCGGTTTTGTCAAGAGATCTCCAGAAGATGAAGGAGAACATGGTATCATCTACCTTTGTGTTGCTAGATCTTTGTGGTAACCTTGCTATGTAGTGTTTATTTCGACACCAACTCCTCCAACACCAAAAGTGCCCTCCGGTATGCGTCGCGCAGGCACCTTAATCCGATCGCCAATGGAATCGCGCAGCAAAGAGAAAGATAAGTCTGCCTCGGGTATCGCAGGCTTTTCGTCTAACGATGGAGACATGCGAGTATCTGAGGTCTTTTCTCTGATTCTGGATCAAATTAGTCCATTGATACATCAAGAAAACCTTTTCATGGTGGACTTTTTGCAGATCGATTTGCTAAATCGTGATACAGCTCCAACATTTGCAGATTATATGGGTTTGGACCATTATTTCCGGAGGCAGGCCGCAAGGTACAATAGTCTCAGCCAGGCAACACTCAAGCTCTCGAGGGGTGCTATGGACCTAATTTTTGGGTTCCTGCCAACAGAGATGAAGACGTGGCTTGAGAAAGCTCTGGAAAGAGATCCTATGTGAGCTGCCTGGGTTTGAAATGACGAGACTTATGAAACTGGTGGTCCAGTGAAGTCGTTGGTGTGCTCGTAACGTTGGAAAGGTTTATGTCCGAGGCAGATGAGAACACGAACCAGTTCTTGATCGGTTTCCTGAGCAAACAACACATGCGTCTGAAAGGCGTTTTCGATCGGCATATTGTACACTATCTATCTATCTATCTCGTGTTGCTTAAACTCAATATAAATCACAGAACGATCAACTCAAGTCCATTGAACAAACAAAGTCTACCTCAAAAAAACGGAAAGGTCTTGTGCCGTTTATCAGACACTTCCCTCAGTATGTCTATCGTGTCGAGCAACAATTGAACACGGTAGATGCTGGCGCTTCGGGTTTAGAAGTGCGCGAGAGTGTTGATGCAGCATATGAGAAGATTGTGAGCATCATGTTTGAAACACTAAAGACCATAGCGAAAATGGACGGGGATGAGGAGGATAAAGGACAGCTAAACTATCACGTTGTTATAATCGGTAGTGTTTCTCGTTCCATGCTTGCCAAAATCTGACAGTGGCTCTACAGAAAATATGCACTACTTTGTTTCTGAAACGGCTAGAATGGAGGTCGGCTCCGTAGGTGGTTTCACCAAGAAAGCTAGAGCGATGTACGACGAAAATCTTGGCGCATATGTCAAACTATTATTTAGACGCCCATTTGGAAAAATTATTGTGAGTCTTCAACCATTTAGTCTCACCTGTCAGTCTGAAATACTGACTGGCGGTGGGTGCAACAGGACTATTTTGACGGTCTTGAAAGGCTTCTTCGAACACTTGCCTCTCCCTTCGATGTAGCCACGAATCCAACATATAGTAAAAGTGCTTTGCGGAAAATAGCTCGGGAGTATACAATCAAGGATATCAGAAAATATGTCGACGGGTTGTATAAAACTGTGCAAAAACATTTCATTGACTCGGCAGCAGCAGCATCTGCCGCGGCCGCCTCTGCCCCAGGTCCAGGAAGTATGACAACCCAGGAAAGGGATAGAATTACTGCGACAGAGGAAAGCGTTGGAAAAACAGTACTGCTGGGCGTCTGGACGATTTGTGAAGATAATTTAGTGAAGATGACTGAAGGCTGGAAGGAGAGAGTGAATCAGTGTTATGGTGAAACAACGAGTCTAGATTTTGGAGTCAGTGATGTAGTGAGTGCGTTCAGGAGGCACAGAACTGGGGCATAGGTCTAGGAAAATTAGCATGTTACCTCCCATGGACAACCTTTGTCGCATTTCTTTTGTCCTCTACTCTGGCTGAGCAAGAAGCAAAAACATCGTGCAATGATCATGGAAGGCAGGAAAGGCTATATTGCGGCTTTGATTGGCTTGCCAATACATCTAATGGATAAATAACCAGAAAGAAATGAAACACGTGTTGTACACGTATAAAGGTTCAAAGACCTGATTTTAATCACCGCTCCAAAAAACCCTTCAGCTTTATAAACTTTCAAGATGATAAGGCTCTGGGAAAGAGGCATTGGGACACTCGGAGGAGCGGATGGAGGAAGTGGCGTTGCTGCATGCGTCCTTACCACTCGAAGTTTGAGGGCTGCCACGTTGCATCGCAGTATCAGAGGTCCCTTGGATAGATGTTGCAACTGCCGTCGTTGTAGTGCCAACAGCATTCAGGACGGCAGACCCATAACCATGGTATAAACTGAGTATGTTCTGCAAAGATGATGCGCCGACAGCGGAAGATATGTCGCTAACAGTTGAGCCGGTGGCGATGGTGGCATGGCGTTTGTTGGCTGCATTAAGGATAGATTCCCAGAGGGCAGTAAGCCGAGATCGGGTGAACATGAGTATGTTAGTCTGAGCTTGGACGATACCCTCATCCAAATCTGCTTCATTTTGGGTGAGGAAGGGCTCAAGGTAGGCGGTGTAGATGTATGTTGAGCCCTGATTGACAGAAACACATTGTTAGACTGTGATCACGCGGCTCGTTTGAGGAAAAGCCTCGGACTTACCTGGGTTTGAGAAAGGGAGAGATAAAGAAAGAAGATTGTTTTAGCTTCCCAATAAAATGGAAGCCTGAAGTACCAAGCAAGCGCACAGCGAATATAGTATAATTGAGGTAAGGACTGGTCGAGAAAAAAGTCACACACCAACTGATGAGCCACTCTGCAGTGTACTCGAAAGCGACAAATGCACCAACAACTGTCCAGTACATGGCCCACCGCTGGAGCTCATGCTCGCTAAGCGGGCGGTGAGAGAGAGCCTTGAAGGTAGCATAGCTCGGAAGGAGAAACGCAAACCAGGCGCTGACTATAAGAATCTGTACAAATTGATGAAACAAAAAGAAAACACACCATAGAATATGGGAAAAAAATGACATGAACATTTCTGAGGCAAGAGTGGTTGGAGAGTATTGATGAATGGAGACGAGAAGGTGTGACTACCTGACGACGACTGATAAGCGCTCTCTTTTCCTAATCCCTGTCAGTCAGTTGCAAACAACTAACTATATCGATCGTCGGTGCGTTCATCTAATGGAGACACTGAGATAGAGAGAGACTCGTCGAAAAGCCGGCACAGCTGCTGTTAAATTGCCTCCGTTTCTAGTTGCCTGACTAGGAAAGGTGTTGTACTTGTTTGTTGTATGGGAGATCTCCTGATTAGGCTCCTCGGTTTGTCTCGTGGTCGTCCACTCCCATCTTTCCCTCTCTCTTCCATCTGCTGTTGGATGGATTCAGCACAAGGAAGTTCACACCAATTCCCAATAAAGAAACAGGGAGATGATGATAGGGCCCCGAAACAAGAAGTCAAGCCCGTCGTCAAAACCTTGAATCGCGTTCCTCGTATGGCCATCATCTTTGACATTCATCCGGCTTCTCACTTTGTTTTGTATGTTGCTCAGGTGCCTGTGTACGTCTCGATATATGGCTTCTTTTGCGTCTGCCTAACTGTGTTGTTGTAGAATGCGTGCAGAAAGCAAAAAATGCGTTGCGAGGGCGCCGACAATCCTCCATGTCGCCGGTGTCGAAATACTGGGCTGGATTGTCTTTTTGAAAAGCCCTCCAGAGAGGCTACCTTGACAGGAGAGGCCGGTCTTGAGTACGTGATCCGTTCTTCAATTGTATGGCCGACCTTCATTTACCTCCCAGACGCATCAAGAGTCTCGAAGCCCATGTCGTTGAGATCAAGAACACCCAAATTAGAATTGAAGATACCCTTACAGAACTCGTTACGCATCTACGAGCCGCTTCTTTCAGTTGCTCACCATCCACCTACCCGCCTCCATCTTTCCAGCAGTCTCCGAGCATGAATTCCCCTGCTGCTGCCTCCACTCCTACTATCAGCCATCCTCACGTGAGTAATCTAAATAGTAGTCTTTGCAGCATGACTCACTTCTACTTATAATCTGCTTAAACTCAACTCATGACAGCCACGTTTGTCCCTTCCCGGCTATCAAAGTCAATGTTCTACGATATCCACTCAAACAGGTTCGAAGAGTGATTTCCAGCCTCCCCAAATTTCACCATCGTACGGCAACTTTCCATCAAATAATGCTCAACCCTATCAACACAGTCAAGGGCAGATACTGCCACCCTTTGCCAGTATTCAGGCCGTGGGCCCGGGAGCTTCTCAGTCCAACAACGTGCCGTCCACTCGACATTCAACCAAGCAATCAGTCGTTATCACTCAACGCACCAATGTTCCTATCCCGTACTCTTCTGATATTGATGACGATGAGAATGGAGGGCTCCCTGCATCCGGTCTCGTCGCTCCCTGGGAAGTGCTTAGGGGACTTGCTGATGTCGCAATTGAGCGCGCCGCGAAGGTGAGCTTGTTGTATTTTTAGTTTCACTTCTTTGTTTAGGCAAACCTTCCGTCGCATATGTGACGCCGTTTTGACCACAACATGTTTAGGAGAATAATGAGGATGTTAGTGAGCCACGTAGCCGAACTAGAACTCCTTCATTGGAAAGACAGTCAAGGCCCTACAAGCGGAGGAAGATTCGACACAAATCCATCAAGTTTACGGATGGTTTGTTTCCTTCTTCCCTATCAGTGGTAGTTGTCTAATTGGTGGCTGTCATCAGTCGTCACTAAGGGTATCATTACCGAAGCTGAGGCCCGAACCCTCTTCGACGTGTGAGGATATTTTTTAAACATTGTTTCATTACCTCATCCCAATTTCCCTAAGCTTCTACCACGGATGCTCCACGTTCTTGTGAGTCGGTTGCCAGCTAAACCCAGTCCTTTGTTCATTCTTGTCAAGGCCAGTATTTGATAAAGATACTGACACTTATGATGCATTGCATGAACGTTCGCCTTTTGCTGTCGACTGCATCTGTATGGTTGCAGCACGTGTTCGTGACGGAGGAGGCAGGTGTATCTGTCCATCTTCTACCACATTGTTGTGTGACAACAGACACTCTATTTAGGCCCCCCGAGCGAAACATATCTGCGATGTTTGGAAGAAGTACAATCCATTTCTTGTGCGACATTGTTTGCCCCTGTCATGCGGTGCGAAGTTATCCAGTCAATGAGTATGGTACCTTTTTCTTCGGTACTGTTCTTAAATGAAACATCCATTCAGTTCTTGTTTCTGGCTGGTCTGATAATGGTTGGTTGAGTGGTGGACATGCCGTCCGAATGGCAATGGAACATTGTAAGTAAATCTGTTCTTTTTATCAAATTGTCAGGTTGCCTCATCCACTCTCCAAGCGATGCACAAGGCGTGGCCAAAACTATATCGTCGTATGATCAGTGGAGAAGTAGACCCTGTTGAAGATCGCGACTTGGTTATTGCATCTAGAACTTGGTTCTGTCTTTACCTTTTTGAACACCAGTAAGCTGTCATTTGATCCGGTGAGTTCGTATTTAACAGCATTTATGACCGCGTAACAGGTTATCATACGGTACTGGACGCCCCGCTGTGTTGAAAAATGATGAGAGCATTAAGGATTGTCGTTACCTTTTGCGTCATCCTCTGGCCATCCAAGACGATATGCGTCTTGTCTCAACAGTTGAATTGATGGCTATCCGAGAGGAAGTTCAGAATGCTCTACCTATTGAAGGACCTGTACTGGATGAGCATTATGTCATGCTGCGGGACGCCGATCTCAACTTCCAAAATTGGTACTCTACCTGGGATCAAGCATTCTCACAAAAATATGGCGATGCTGGCATGTGATTTCAGATCAGACCCAACCCCTGCTGATAAATATTCTTAGCCTTTTATCGTCAGAGTCTTCAACTGCAGCGTGTACACGCAGAACTTTTCCATAATGCTACAGCTCTGCGAGGAATCAATGGACCTGAGGACGTCGATCAGATGCCGCCTAAACAAAGGGATCTAGCGATCAAATCAATAACGATTGCCCAACGAGGTTTAGATATTACCCTTAATTTTGGTTCCTATCGAGAAAACATGAAATATGGTAGGTGACTTATTGCACTCAGGTGTGTGGAATACTCACTAGGTAATAGCCGTACACTACACACATGCGACAGCTACATTCATGGGATCGTTCCTCTTGAGGCTTGCGAGACTCTTGTAAGTACCGAATCATCTAGAGTAAGATCGGCTGACCATAATAACTCCCTAAGCCCGAAGGATTGCAATACTATCCAAGTCCGAAAGCAAGTTGAGGATCTGGCCAACCTGATGGCAGACAGTGAGTAGAGTATAGTGGCTGAGCACACATTCACACATTTTGATCTACCGTTCCTAGTTCCTGGTCAGCGCTATGCATTAACATTGCAGGTAATGCTTAGGAGGACGAAAAAACCCAGGCATCAATCTAGCTCGCGATCGCCCGCAACGACATCCAGGGAAAACCAAAGACCTTCAATGGCATTTGGTCATCCTGGTGGGCCGCCCGTCAATGCAATAGGCATTCCTCAACACAGGAACTCTGAGCAACTCCAGGGTCAATATGGTCCCCCACCTCAGTACCCTGGTGGCGAGTCTCCAGTTCACAGCCACAGTGTGTCTCAGCAAAACCAGCAACGTCATGGTGTTCATCCTCAACATTCTCATAGTCATCTTTCCCATGCAAGTCAACAATTCCAACCTTACTCTGTGTCTGCGCCTATGCACCACCACTACTTACAGCACAACGGTGGACCAACAGACGTTGAACACATCGTTCATGATTACAGATCGACTGCTAATGAACAATTGCCGGTCTGGATTTCTGACCAAACACTTGGAGGGAACACATTCCTTCAGAATGGAATGGATGCATTCTTACTCCCAAACGATTACCTCCCTCCCGCCCCCCAGATCTGGTAATTGATCCGGTGATACCTTCTGTTCAATACTTTTGATCTCTTTCCCTACTTCAAGCGACTCTATTCTCTGGCTCAGCGTTTTCTTTGTTGTAAAGCTTTACTGACATATCACCTGCTTACCTGATACCTTTCCAATCCCTTGCAGACTCACTATCTTGGCAGGTTGTTCAAGTTGGCATCATCGTTATCTTTTCTTGTCTGCGCGTGTCGATATATCTGTTTGTATGTCATGTAGTAAAATATGTCTCAGATGTCCATATGCATTTCGAGCTTCTTGCGATACTCTATGCTCGAGTTCTAGCCTTACAACATAGCCGCTCGTTGGTTTTTGAATCGCCTTTGGCACTGACATCTGACTGTAGAACTCGTACATGATTCCACATCAATTCAGTATCAGATTATGAGAACGATTGGACATACAGAAGGCGTTCCTAGAATATGATAAAAGGGCATCCAATCACATGCAAATATGCAAGCAAGGCGAAATACAAAATACCCTGACTCTTAACGACTATTAAATATTAATAATGAGTCAGGGGTAACTGCTAGGAAGGGCCTGAGGTCGGTCTACCACCGAGCCCTGTGTAATAAATTGTTGATTTTTTTTAAAAAAAGGAAGGACCTGAGGACCAACACCTGAGGACGACCTGCCACATCACCCATTCTGTCGCAGTAAGATGTTATCTATCATTTCAACTA